>Ga0207644_10000413_pt1 | contig 27914 bp, 33 predicted proteins | sample KBSS73metaG_FD_184326 | JGI IMG/M metagenome (GOLD analysis project Ga0207644, IMG submission 184326) | Switchgrass rhizosphere microbial communities from Kellogg Biological Station, Michigan, USA - KBS S7-3 metaG (SPAdes) (version 2) | ecosystem: Host-associated > Plants > Roots > Rhizosphere... | reverse complement strand
TCCGACGAGGCTAACCCCGCGGGGGTGGGCACGAAACGTGCTCTCAGGGCGGTGCGGGCAGCGCTGAGCGCACGGAGACGGCGATCATGCCGCGCTGAGAGCACGAAACGTGTCCGTGGGTGAGGGGTGAGGGTCAGGGGTGGGCGGTCAGGGGCGGCGGCGGTGGAGCTCGTAGGCCGCCACTGCTGCGGCGCTCGCGACGTTCAGGCTCTCCACCCCGCCGAAGAGGGGGATGGCCAGGACGCCGTCGAGGAGCGGTCGGACTCCCGCGGACAGGCCGTCGGTCTCGTTGCCCAGGACCAGGGCGACCCGCTGCGGGAGCGCGGCGTCGAGTAGCGACTCGCCGCCCGCGTCGAGCCCGTAGACGCCGAAGCCCGCCTCCCGCAGCTCGGTCAGTCCCTCCTCGGCGGTGCCCGAGCGCAGCACCGGCGCCGAGAAGGCCACCCCGGCCGACGCCTTGATCACCAGGGGGTCGATCGCGGGGGTGCCGCGGCGGGGGAGCAGCACGCCGTCGAGCCCGGCGCCCGTGGCGGTGCGCAGGATCATCCCGACGTTCGACGGGTTCGTGACCCGGTCCAGCACCAGCACCGCCGCAGGCCGCCGCGACCCCAGGTCGCGCAGGAACACCGACACCGGCGCCATCCGCGGCGCGACGACGTCCGCGAGCACCCCCTGGTCGTGCCGCCCGTTCCCGGCCAGCACCTTCACCCGGTGCGCGCTCGCCCGCTGCACCGTGACCCCGCGGCGGCGGGCGGCCTGCTCGATCTCGCGCACCGAGTCCCCGCGGGTGCCCTCGGCGATCAGCACCTTGTCGACGGCCAGCGCGTCGTCGGCGAGCGCCTCCAGCACGGGCTTGCGTCCGTAGACGGTGATGAAGGCGTCCTTCGGGGAAACGGTCACGGCAGCAGCTTAGGATTCACCCATGCCGTCTCGGCTCTCCGCGCTCGACGCGTCCTTCCTCTACCTGGAACAGGCGACCACCCCGATGCACGTCGGCGGGGTCGCGGTCTTCCGGCGCGGCGACGAGGGCCTGGACTACGACAAGCTCGTGAGGCTCGTCGAGCAGCGGATCTCGCTGGTCCCGCGCTACCGGCAGAAGGTCCGGTACGTGCCCGGCAACCTCGCGCGGCCGGTGTGGATCGACGACACCGACTTCGACGTGGCCTACCACGTCCGGCGCTCCGCGCTGCCCCGCCCGGGCACGGACGACCAGCTCTCCGAGCTCGTGGCCCGGCTGATGTCCCGGCCGCTGGACCACACCCGACCGCTCTGGGAGATGTACCTGGTCGAGGGGCTGGCGGACGACCGCGTCGCCGTCGTGACCAAGACCCACCAGGCGATGGTGGACGGGATCTCGGCGATCGACCTGTCCCAGGTGATCCTGGACGTCTCGCCGGACGCCCGGGCCCGCGTCGAGGAGGTCTGGATGCCGCGGCCCGCGCCGAGCGACGTCCGGCTGGTCGCGCAGGCGATCGGGGACGCGGTCGCGCGCCCGGGCGAGATCCTGGACAACGTCCGCGCGGCCACCGGGGACGCCGTGGCCACCGCCACGAAGGTCGCGGGCATGGCCACCAAGGTGCTCACCATGGCGCGCGCGGCGTCGCGGCCGGTGCCCGGCACCCCGCTCAACGTCGACATCTCCACCCAGCGCCGGTACGCGATCGCGCGCAGCGACCTCGAGCACTACCGCACCATCCGCACGGCCCACGACTGCGCGGTCAACGACGTGGTCCTGTCCGTGGTGTCCGGCGCGCTGCGCAGCTGGCTGCTCTCCCGCGGCGAGCCCGTGACCTCGGGCTCGACGGTCCGGGCGATGGTCCCGATGTCGGTGCGCGGGGACGCGGACGTCCCCAGCTCGGCGGGCACGCTGGGCAACCGGGTGTCGAGCTTCCTGGTGGACCTGCCGGTCGGCGAGCCGAGCCCGGTCGTGCGGCTGCACCACGTCACGCACGCCATGCGCGAGCACACCGCCACCGGCCGCAACGTCGGCGCGGACACCCTCGTCCGGATCGGCGGGTTCGCCCCACCGACCCTGCACGCGTTGGGCGCGCGGGCGGCGAGCGGGATGTCGCGGCACATCTTCAACCTCGTGGTGACGAACGTCCCCGGCCCCCAGTTCCCCCTCTACGCCGCCGGAGCGCGCATGCTGGAGATGTTCCCCGTCGTCCCGCTGGCCAAGGGACAGGCCCTGTCCATCGGGCTGACCAGCTACGACGGCGGGGTGTACTACGGGTTCAACGGCGACCGCGACGGGATGGCGGACATCGACGTGCTCGCGAGCATGGTCGACGAGGCGCTGGACGAGCTGCTGGCCGCGAGCCGATAGGAGATCAGGCGATGAGGATCTACCTCCCGGGGACCTGGCCGATGCTGCGCAAGCTGGTCAAGTCCGGGAAGTTCGACCCGATCGGCGGGACGGCGTTCGCGCTGACCCCTCGGTTGCGGGAGTCCTACGTGTCGGGGGACGACGAGGAGCTGGAGTACGCCGCGCTGACCGAGGCGGCCCGGGCGTCGCTGCGGCTGCTCGCGGTCGAGCTCGGCCTCGGCGAGGACGTCGCGGCCCGCCGGGTGGTGATCGCCGCGGACCTCGAGGAGGTCACGCTGCGCCCGGACCTGGACGACGGCGCCGTCCGGATCACCGGCCCGGTCCCGATGTCCGCGATCGCCGCCGTCCACGTGGACGACGAGGAGGCCGCGCACGCGGTGCGCGAGGCGGCCGGGGTCATCGACAAGGCGGACCTGGGCGACCTGGACGCGGAATTCCTCGTCGGCGAGGCGGAGGACCACGAGCTGGCCTGGTACAGCCCCGAGGAGGTCTCGTTCCTGGTGGACCTCGGCGACCTCTAGTGTCCCGCTGAAGGACCCCGGCCGTGGCGCCGCGCGGTGGGTCGGGGTTGTGCAGCGGACTCTCAGAGATCGGTGAACCGCGGGGGGCGCTTCTCGAAGCCCGCGGCCACCGCCTCGCGCTGGTTCTCGCTGCCGATGAGGGCGCCGATCTCGGTCTGCTCGGCGGCCAGCTGATCCCGCAGCGGGACTCGGCCGGAGCTCTCCAGCAGGCGCTTCGCCGCGCGGACGGCGTGCGGGTTGAACCCGGCGATCTCCCGGGCGAGCGCCAGCGCGGCCGCGCGGGGATCGGGGTCGACCCGGGTCGCCAGGCCGATCTCGACGGCCTCGGTGCCGCTGAGCCGCCGCCCGGTCAGCGTCAGCTCCTTGGCCTTGTCCCGGCCCACCAGCTCGACCAGGACCTGGGTGCCGGTCATGTCCGGGATCAGGCCCCAGCGGATCTCGAGGACGGCGAGGACGGCGTCCGGAGCGACGATCCGCAGGTCCGCGCCCAGGGCGATCTGCAGGCCGCCACCCAAGGCGTTGCCGGTCACCGCGGCGATCACCGGGACCGGCAGCGCGGTCCAGACGTGCGCGGCGCGCTGCCCGGTGGCCTGGGCGGGCCCGTCGGTGGGTGGGAGGTCGGCGGTGGCGGAGAGCCGCTGCCCGTCCCGCATCGCCTGGAACGAGCCGAAGTCCAACCCCGCGCAGAAGTCCGGGCCCTCGCCGGAGAGCACGACCGCGCGCAGGCCCGGCTCGTGGGCGAGGTCTTCGCCGGTCCGCACGAGGGCGGCGAACATGGCCGGGTCCAGCGCGTTGCGCTTCTCCGGCCGCGCCAGTCGGACGTCGGCGACCCCGTCCGTGATCTCGACGGTCACCCGCTGCTCCGGCACGTGCCTACCTCCCGGTGAACCGGGCGGGCCGCCGCTCCAGGAACGCGGCGACCCCCTCGGTGTGGTCCTCGGACGCGAAGCACTCGGCCAGTACCTCGCGCGTCGCGATCACATCATCGGTCATGGTCCCGCCTCCCGCCGCGAGGACCAGCTTCTCGGGTACGGGCCGGATCTCCTCCACGGCACCCCTTCCGTCGGCCCTGTCGTCGGTGACACCCTAGCTGAACGATCGTTAAGAATGGCTCGTGGACTTCGCGCTTCCGCGCGCTCGCGCGCTGGCACGACCAGCTGCGGGCCACCGGCGTCGAGGGCGCCGAGCTGGAGCTGTTCGACGAGGTGCACACGGTCCTGGCCGAGCACGTCCCGACCGAGTCCCGCGGGATCGTGCACGGCGACTACCGGCCGGGGAACCTGTCCTTCGCGCCGGACGGCACCGTCGTCGCGGTCTTCGACTGGGAGCTGTCCACCACCGGCGACCCGATGGCGGACCTGGGCTACCTCGTGTCGCACTGGCACGAGCCGGGCGACGAGCTCGCCGACGGCGTCGACCCCGGCCCGACGACGGTGCCCGGCTTCGGCGACCGCGCCGCCGTCGTCGCGCGGTACGCGGAGCTGACCGGCCGGGACGTCTCCGGGCTGGGGTACCGGGTCGCCTTCCACCGCTGGCGCAGCGCCTGCGCCACCGCGGGCGTGCGGGCGCGGTACCTGGCGGGCGCGATGGCGGACGACGGCCACCTGGACCGGATCCGCGCCGACGCGGGCAGGCTGCCGGCCGAACCCGCCCGCCGCGCCCTCGCGGACGCGAGACTCAGCTGACGCGGTGGTCCACGATCCGCAGGACGATCCGCACGTAGTGGTCGACGAGCTCGTCGGGGGTCACCGCCCCCTCGGGGCGGTACCACTCGGCGATCGCGTTGCAGGCGGCCTGGGCGGCGCGGCGGGCGTCGACCGGGTCGTCGCAGTGGAAGATGCCCTGCTCCACGCCGGCGTCGACGATGTCCGACCAGATCGTGGACGCCTTGACCCGCAGCTCCTTGAGCCGCTCGGCGTACTCGGGCTCGAGGTTGCGCCACTCGCGGTTGGAGATGTTGCTCTCGGTCTGCCGCTCCACCCGGTAGAGCACGGTGGCGCCGACCAGCGCGGCGAGCCGCGCCGCCGGATCGGGCCCGACGTCGGCGAGCGCCTCGTCGCACCGGCTGAAGTAGTCCAGGGTGTTCTCCTGGATCAGCGCCGCGAGCAGGTCCTGCTTGCTCGGGTGCCAGTAGTACAACGCCGAGAGCGAGAGCCCGGCGCGGCGAGCGATGTCGCGGATCGAGGCGCCGTGGTACCCCCGCTCCTGGAAGACCTCCCGGGCGGCGGTCGCGATCGCCTCACGGCCGCCTCCGCGTGGGATCGGGCCGTCGGTCGGGACTGCGGTGCTCACCGCCGCAGGATAGTGGGCGCAGACCCTTCTGGCGGTCCACCCGCGGTGTTAACTTAACGATTGATCGATAGGCATGATCCTGGAGGTGCAGAGCGTGAGCGATCTGGCCACGTACCGTGAGGAGCTGAGGGCCTGGCTGCGCGCCCATGCTCCCGCGTCGAGCCCGACCACGGACATCGCGGCGGCGAAGGAGTTCCAGGCGGCCCTGCACACGGCGGGGTACGCCGGGATCACCTGGCCGAGAGACGTCGGCGGGCAGGGCCTCGGTCCCGAGTACCAGCAGGTCTTCGGCGACGAGGCGGCCGAGTACGAGCTGCCCGTCTACCCGTTCCTGATCGGGATGGGCATGTGCGGCCCCACCCTGAACGATCTCGGCACCCCTGAGCAGCGCTCGCGCTACCTCCCGCCGCTGCTGCGCGGCGAGGAGATCTGGTGCCAGCTGTTCTCCGAGCCGGGCGCGGGATCGGACGTCGCGTCGCTGCAGACCAGGGCGGTCCCGGCGGGCAGCGCCGACGGCGGGGGCTGGGTGGTCGACGGGCAGAAGGTCTGGACCACCAACGCCCAGTGGGCGGACTACGGGGCGCTGCTCGCCCGCACCGACCCGGACCGGCCCAAGCACGCGGGCCTGACGATGTTCGTGATCGACATGCACGCCCCGGGCGTGACCGTCCGGCCGCTCAAGGACATGTCCGGCCGCGCGCCGTTCAACGAGATCACCTTCGACTCCGTGCGGCTGCCCGCCGACGCCGTGCTCGGCGAGGTCAACGGCGGCTGGCACGCCGCGGTGACGATGCTGGGCCACGAGCGGGTGACGATCGGCTCGCGCCGGACCGCCAAGACGAACCCGCTGGACTTCGCGGCGGTGCACGCACTGGCCCGCGACCTGGGCGTCGACGGCGAGCCGGAGGTGCGGTCCGTGCTCGCCGAGCTCTACGCCCGCGAGCGGGCCCTCGAGCTGTTCAACGTCCGGGTCCGGCAGGAGACCGCGGCGGGCCTCCCGCCCGGGGCCCGCGGCTCCGTCGGCAAGCTGGCCGGGGCGATGCTGTCCCGGTTCGCGGTGGACGCGGTCGGCGAGGTCGCCGGACCCGCCGCCGTCGGGTGGGAGGACGCCCGTGGCGACGCGCTGGCCGTGGCGGTCACGTCCAGTCCGGCCGGCGGGATCGCCGGTGGAACCAACGAGATCCAGCGCGGGATCATCGGCGAGCGGATCCTCGGGCTGCCGAAGGAGCCCGCGGTGGACCGCGGCGTGCCGTTCCGTGAGCTGAAGGTGGGGACCCAACGGTGAAGCTCCTGCTCACCGCGGAGCAGGAGGCGCTGCGCGCCGCCGTCCGCGAGCTGCTCACCGACCGTTCGGACACCCGGTCCGCCATGGAGAGCCCCGACGGGTTCGACCGCGGCCTCTGGACCCGGCTCGGCCGCGACCTCGACGTCCTGGGGCTGGTGGTGCCGGAGGAGCTCGGCGGCGCCGGTGCCGGACACGTGGACCGGGCCGTCGTGGCGGAGGAGCTGGGGCGTGCGCTCGCGCCGTCGCCCTTCCTCGCCTCCGCGGTGCTCGCCACGGACGTCCTGCTGGCGCTCGGGGACACCGAGCCGCTGCCCCGGATGGTCACCGGCGAACGGATCGTCGCGGTGGCCGTCGCCGAGCCCGGAGCGCCCTGGGGGCCGGGCGCCACGACCGCGCGCGAGACCGCGGACGGCTGGGTGCTCGACGGTCGCAAGACGCCGGTGATCGCCGGGGACGTCGCGGACGAGTTCCTCGTGCTCGCCACCGGACCGGACGGGCCCTCGTGGTTCCGCACGACCGAGGTGGCCCGCACCACGCTGACCACACTGGACCCCACCCGCAGGTTGGCCGCGATCACGCTGGCCGGTGCGCGGGCCGAGCGACTTGCGGGAGACGCCCTGGCCGTGCGGGACCGCGTGGCCGACCTCGCCGCCGTCGCGCTGGCGGCGGAGCAGCTCGGCGGGCTCCAGCGAGTGCTGGAGACGACCACCGAGTACGCCAAGATCCGGGTGCAGTTCGGCCGGGCGATCGGTTCCTACCAGGCCGTCAAGCACGGGCTGGCGGACATCCACGTGGACTGGGAGCAGGCGCTGTCCGCGGTCCGCTACGCGGCCTGGACCGCCGACGAGGCGCCGGACGAGCTGCCGGTCGCGGCCGCGCTGGTGGCCACCTACGTCGGCCCGGTGTACTTCCGTGCCGCCGCCGCGGGCATCCAGTTCCACGGAGGCATCGGCTACACCTGGGAACACGACGCCCACCTGTACTACAAGCGCGCCAAGAGCACCGAGCTGCTGTTCGGCCCACCCACGCGGCAGCGCGCGCGGCTCGCGGACAGGCTCGGAATCCGACGAGAGGCGGCACCCTCGCCATCGGCTGCGACCTCGTGATCGCCGGGCGGACGGCCCGGTTCTCCGAGATCGTCGCCCAGCGCGGTCTGTCGCTGGACTTCGGCGGCTCGTGGCTGCTGCCCGAGATCGTCGGGTTGCAGCAGGCCGAGCGGCCGGCGCTGCTCGCCGAGAGGCCTAACGGCCCTCCTGCCGGTCCCGCGAGAAGCCGAGTGCGCCGATCAGCGGGATCAGCAGGAAGGCCAGCCACGCCATCGGCACGTGGGCCGCGGTCAGCGCGAAGAACAGCACGATCGCGATGACGGGGCTGGCCGCGGCGATCCGCGCGCCCCCGCCCGAGAACCGGCGCTCGGGCGCCGCGGCGGCCGGTCGGGGCGCGACGGCGGTCGCCCGGGCGCCGGGCAGGTTCGGATGAGGCGCGGGCAGGTCGGTGAACAGCGCCGACAGCTCGCCCGCCGTGACGGCGTTCGCGGCGGCGGCCGAGCGGTCCGCGTACTCCTCCACGCCCAGCCTGCCCGCCTCGAGGTGCGCGTTCAGAGCCTGCGCGGCGGACTCCCGCTCGGCCGTCCCGATCCGCAGGTCGTCACCCATGGTCGGAGTCTAGTGCCCCCACCTTCCTGGACGGGACACTAGAACCACTGGTAGGCGGTGCGGGACAGGGCGAACCCGTGTCCGCTGGATCCCATCCGGCACTCGACGCCGGTCTGTCGGCTCGTGCACGTCACGTCGCCGACCCGCAGCGAGCGGCCGTAGTCGAGGATCGGGCCGGTGCCGAACACGGTGTCGCCGTGGCACACGAAGTCCGCCCGCTCGGTGCCGCTGATCGTGATCGCGTCCCCCCACACGCCCTCGCAGCCCGCGGGGCGGTCCGGGATCGTCGTGGGGTCCCACGCCGACTCGGCGATGTCGCACCGGACGGACTGCGGCTGCAGGTAGCACGCGATGTTGCCGCTCGGGCTGGCGAAGCCCACGGGCTCCGCGGAGACCTGCACGTCCTGGGCCGCGGGGCCTGCGGTGGTGGCGGTGGCCGCGCTCGTCGTCGGGACGGTCGTGGCGGGCACCGGGGGAGTCGAGGTCGGCGCCACCGGGTCCGCCCCACCGCCGCCGCCCAGGGTCAGCGCCCCGACGATCCCGGCCAACGCCAGCACCGCCACCACCGCGCCGATCGCGACGGGCACCTTCCACCGCGGGCTGCGCTGCACCGGCCTGCCCGCCGCGGGGACGAGGGTGGCGGGCAGCCAGCCCTCCTGCGGACGGTCGTCGGGCCCTGCGGAGAGGGCCGCGCGGATCGCCGCCGTGTCCGGCCGCCGGGCCGGGTCGCGGTCGAGGCAGGCGCGGACCAGGCCCAGCAGCGGCTCGGGATCCCGCTGAGGTCCGGGTCGGTGTGGACGGTCCGGTAGAGCAGCGCGTTGAGGTCCCCGGAACCGAAGGGCGGGCGCCCGGTCGCCGCATAGGCGAGGACGCCGCCGAGGGCGAAGACGTCCCCCGCGGGCTCGGAGCGGGCGTGCGTGATCTGCTCCGGCGCGATGAACCCGGGCGACCCGACGACGGCGCCGGTGCGGGTCAACACGGTCGCGTCCGCCGCGCGGGCGATGCCGAAGTCGATGACCTTCGGCCCGTCCGCGCCGAGCAGGACGTTCGCGGGCTTCAGGTCGCGGTGCACGATCCCGGCGGCGTGGATCGCGGTGAGCGCCTCGGCCAGCCCGATCCCGAGCATCCGCACCTGCTCGACGGGCATCGGGCCGTGCAGACCCACCGCCTCGCGCACCGACGGCGCCGGGACGTACTCGGTGGCCAGCCAGGGTGGATCGCCCTCGGCGTCCGCCCCCAGCAGGGCGGCGGTGTACCGGCTGCGAACTCGGGAGGCGGCCTCGATCTCGTGCCCGAACCGGGCCCGGAACTCGGGGTCGCCCGCCAGGTCGGACCGCACGACCTTCACCGCCGCGATGCCGGAGCGGCCACGGCCGAGGTACACCCGCCCCATGCCGCCCTCGCCGAGCAGGCGGGTCAGCGTGAAGCCGCCGACGGTGCGGGGATCGGGCACGCGGAAAGCCTAGGCGGCAGGTGCTGGCCTCCGGCGCTCGGTCAGGCGCTCGCCTCCGGCGCTCGGTCAGCTGCTCGCCTCCGGCTCGGTGATCGTCACCGGCCTGCCCCAGTCCCGGTAGTCCGCCGTGAGGGTCAGGGTGCCGATGCCGGGCAGCATCTGGCGGGCCTCGCTGCGCAGTGGGCGGTTCGCGGCGTCGATCCACAGCGTGGAGGAGATCCGCGTGAGGCCCTGCTGCACCTGCCCGTGCAGCGCCTCCCGCACGGCCGGGTCCGGCTCCAGCTCCGCCGCCCGCACCAGATCCACGACCACCAGGTACCGCACCGCCGCCACCCCGCCGACGGTGTCGTCCACCGCGTCCGCGACCAGCGCCGCCTCCCGGTAGTGGGCGAGGTTGGCGGTGGGGTCCGCGGTGTCGGTGAGGTTGGCCGCGACCGTGGCCCACTGCTTGTCCAGGCTCCCGCCGGGTGCCTCGTCGATCCGGGTCCACACGCCGTCGACCTGACGGAACACCTGCCCGCCGGGCCGCACGACCATCGGCGAGGTCTGGGCCTGCCCGCCGACGGTGACGGTCTGGGTGAACTGCGCCGACACCCCGCCGCCCGGCTCCACCCGCAACGCCCCGTCGCCGACGACCTCGGCCGGGGTCCCCTCGGCGTCCACCTGCCCGCGCAGGACCAGCCCCGCGGTCCGGTCCCGGTTCTGCCGGACGGTCACCGCGGTGAGCAGGTCCCCGGCGGCGTAGAACTTCGGCAGCCCCGAGACGGCGGTCTCGTCCGAGTTCCCGCGGGCACACGACACGACCGACGCCGACACCGCGAGCAGCGCGATGGCCACGAGGACCAGGACGGACGAGCGGTTCCGCGCACCGCGGCCCCGCACCCCCGACCCCCTCGCCGGTCCACCCCTGCGTTCGCGCACCGAGACCCCTCATCGAGTGAGGTTCCGAGGCTAGCGCTCGGTGGGTGCCGCTCCCGGGGGAGCGGCACGGAGTGCGACGAGCACGCGCCGCAGCGCGCCGAGTCGCCCCGGTCGTGAACCGCCCGCGGCGACCAACGCGTCGAGCGCGCACTCCGGGTCGGCGGGCGGCCCCAGGTGTCCACACCCGCGTGGACAGTCCTCCACGGCGGTGGCGAGGTCGTCGAACGCGGCGATGACCGCGTCCGGCGTGACGTGCGCGAGCCCGAACGACCGCACCCCGGGCGTGTCGACCACCCAGCCGTCCTCCAGGGGCAGGGCGATCGCCGCGACCGTCGTGTGCCGCCCCTTGCCGACGCCGGAGACGACGCCGGTGCGCTGCACGGCGTCCGGGACCAGGGCGTTGACCAGCGTGGACTTGCCCACCCCGGAGTGCCCGACGAGCGCGGACACCTTGCCCTCGAGCAGCTCGGCCAGCGCCGTCGGGTGGTCGCCGCGGCGGGTCACGACGACCGGGAACTCGAGGTCGGCGTAGTGCTCGGCGAACGGGGCGGGATCACCGAGGTCCGCCTTGGTGAGGCACAGCACGGGTTGGAGCCCGCCCGCGTACGCCGCGACCAGGCACCGGTCGACGAACCCCGTGCGGGGCTCCGGATCGGCCACCGCGGTGACGATCACGAGCCGGTCGGCGTTGGCGACCACGACCCGTTCGAAGGCGTCGGTGTCGTCGGCGGTGCGGCGCAGCAGGGTCCGGCGCTCCTCCACCCGCACGATCCGGGCGAGGGTGTCCGGTGCCCCGGACAGGTCCCCGACGAGCCCCACCCGGTCCCCGACGACGATGGGCGTGCGCCCCAGCTCACGGGCCCGCATCGCGGTGACCGGCGGCCGGCCCGGGTCGCCGCCGGGTGCACACGTCCAGCGGCCGCGGTCGACGACGGTGACCATCGCCTCCTCGGCGTCCGCGTGGTCCGGGCGCCGCTTGGTGCGCGGCCGGGAGCCGCGGCCGGGGCGGATGCGGACGTCGGACTCGTCGTACTCGCGAGGCATCATCGGCGGGGCCTCACGCGAGCAGTGCCGCCCAGCGGCCCGGGAAGTCCGGGATCGTCTTGTCCGTGCAGGCGACGTCGTCCACGGTCAGGCCGGGGACGCGGAGCCCCACGATCGCGCCCGCGGTGGCCATCCGGTGGTCGGCGTACGCCCGCCACGGCCGGTCGGTCGCGGCCAGCGCGCCGGGCCGGATCGCGAGGCCGTCCTCGGTCTCTTCGACCTGCGCCCCGACGGCCGCCAGCTCGGTCCGCAGCGCGGCCAGCCGGTCGGTCTCGTGCCCGCGGATGTGCGCGACGCCCCGGATCACGCTGGGGGAGTCGGCGAGCGCGGCGAGGGCGGCGACCGTGGGGGTGAGCTCGGACGCCTCGTGCAGGTCGACGTCCAGGCCGTGCAGGTCGCCGCCGCGCACGGTCATGCCCCCGGCGCCCGGTGCGACGGTCGCGCCCATCCGCACGAGGACGTCGAGGATCTCCGCACCCGGCTGGGTGGAGTCGGCGGGCCAGCCGGTGACGGTGACCTCCCCGCCGGTCGCGGCCGCTGCGGCCAGGAACACGCTCGCGTTGGAGAGGTCCGGCTCGACGGCCCAGGTGCGGGCGGCGATCGGTCCGGGCTCCACTCTCCAGGTGTTCGGCTCGGAATCGTCGACCTGCACCCCGGCCTCGCGGAGCATCGCGACGGTCATGTCGATGTGCGGCAGGCTCGGGACCGGTTTGCCGTCGTGGTGCACGGTCACGCCCTTGTCGAACCGGGCGCCCGAGAGCAGCAGCCCGGACACGAACTGGCTCGACGCCGACGCGTCGATGGTCACGTCCCCGCCGGTCAGCCCGCCCGCGCCGTGCAGGACGAAGGGGAGCCGGTCCCCGTCGACGACCGCGCCGAGGGCCCGCAGCGCGTCCAGCACGGTGGACATCGGACGCTCGCGGGCGTGCGGGTCGCCGTCGAAGACCACGGGGCCGTCGGCGAGGGTGGCGGCGGGCGGGACGAACCGCATCACGGTGCCCGCGAGGCCACAGTCGACGGCCCCGCCGCCGGTGAGCGTGCCGCCCTCGACGGTCACGGTGTCCCCGTCGACGGTGACGCCGAGCCCCAGCGACCGCAGCGCGCCGCACATCAGCGCGGAGTCCCGGGTCGCGGGGACCCCGTGCACGGTCGACGTGCCGTGCGCCAGCCCGGAGAGCAGCAGGGCCCGGTTGGTCACGGACTTGGACCCGGGCACCGAGACGGTGCCGCGGACGGGGGCGTCGGGCGTCGGGGCGGACCAGGGCGTGGGCACGGCCCCATGATTCCGCATGTGTGGTGGGCCCGGACCACCGACCGAGATCGCACGTTTCGTGTCGCCTGCGCGGCACGATCACCGGTTGGGTGCTGTCAGCGTGGTCTCGATCGCCCTGACAGCACGAAACGTGCGCTCCAGGCGACTGCCGAGGCCCCGTGCCACCATGGGGGCATGTGCGGGAGGTATGCCTCGACGAAGGCGCCCACGGACCTGGCGGAGGAGTTCACCGCGGTCGACGCCGTGACCGAGAAGGCCGGGGAGGCGGACGGGGCGGGCCGGGGTCCGGACTACAACGTCGCGCCCACGCGGGACGTCGTCGCCGTCGTGCAGCGGCATCCGCGGGACTCCGACGGCACGCCGGACCCGGACACCACCGAGCGCTCGCTGCGCCTGGTCCGGTGGGGGCTCGTGCCGAGCTGGGCCAAGGACCCGTCGGCGGGCGCCCGGATGATCAACGCGCGCTCCGAGACCGCCGCCGAGAAACCCGCCTTCCGCCGGGCGCTCGCCGCGCGCCGCTGCCTGCTCCCCGCCGACGGCTGGTACGAGTGGCAGCGCCGGGCCGCGACGAAGGACCACAAGGCGAGCAAGCAGCCGTACTTCACCCGCTATGCGGACGGGAGGTCGCTCGCGATGGCAGGCCTCTGGGAGTTCTGGAAGCCGGGGAACGGCGCCGCGGCGGAGCTGCTCGAGAAGTACCCCCACGGGCTGGTCACCGCCACCGTGCTCACGGCCGAGGCCGTCGGGCCGCTGGCGCAGGTGCACGACCGGATGCCGCTGGTGCTCCCGCAGGAGGCCTGGGCGGCGTGGCTGGACCCGGACACGGACGCGAAGGCGGACGAGGTCGCGCGCTGGCTCGCCCCGCCGTCCGCGGACCTGGTGCGCACGCTGGAGATCGTCCCGGTGTCGGACAAGGTGAACAGCGTCAAGAACAACAGCCCGGAGCTGCTGGAGCCGGTGGACCCGAGCCAGGTCGAGGAGCCGATCCAGCTCGACCTCCTGTCGTGAGTGGGCTCCCGAACCTCCCGCCCGCCGAGGTCCGCGAGATCGCCACGCCCCACGGCCCGGCGCGCGCGCACGTCCGGCTCGCCGCGCAGCCCCGCGGGACGCTGGTGCTCGGCCACGGCGCCGGCGGGGGAGTCGACGCCACGGACCTGCGTGCCGCCGCCCGCGCCGCGCTGTCCGTCGGTGTCTCGGTGGTGCTCTCCGAGCAGCCCTACCGGGTCGCGGGCCGTCGCGCCCCGGCGCCCGCGGCGCAGCTGGACACCGCCTGGCTCACGGTCGTGGCGGACTTCCCGGGGCCGCTGGTGTTCGGCGGCCGCAGCTCCGGCGCCCGCGTGGCCTGCCGCTGCGCCGCCGAGGGGAAGGCGGCGGGGGTGTTCTGCCTCGCCTTCCCGGTCCACCCGCCCGGCAAGCCGGAGAAGCACCGGATGGCCGAGATCGACGGCGTCGAGGTCCCGGTCCTGGTCGTGCAGGGTTCGCGGGACCCCTTCGGCATGCCGCCGAGCACGCCGACGAGGGAGGTCGTCGTGGTGGAGGGCGACCACTCGCTGCGCAAGGCGAGCGCCGAGATCGAGCGCGTTCTCCCCGGATTCCTCGACCGCCTCCTGCCCCCATGATCCTTCCGAGCGTGACCTGAGCGCTCGCGCGGTCGCCGTCGCGTCACTCCCGCTCGCGATGATCCGTCCGTGCGGGACACGAGAGTCCCGGCCGACGCCGTCGGGTCACGATCGGAACGATCTTGAGTGGGGCTCAGCGGGCGGCGATGTCGGCGAACTGGGCCTCCGCCGCCGCGGCCAGGTCCTCGGGGGAGAGCTCCACCTCGAGGCCTCTCCGGCCCGCGCTGCAGAAGACCGTCTCGAAGCCCCGCGCGGAGGAGTCGACGACCACCGGCAGCCTCTTCTTCTGCCCCAGCGGGCTGATCCCGCCCGCCACGTACCCGGTGGCCCGCTCCGCGTCCGCGACCTCGGCCATCGCCGCCTTCTTCCCGCCGCGGGCGGCCGCGAGCGCCTTGAGGTCCAGCGTCGCGGCGACCGGGACCACCCCGACGGTCAGGTGTCCGTCCACCGTGGCGACGAGCGTCTTGAACACCCGCGCGGCGTCCAGCCCGAGCGCGTCCACCGCCTCCTGGCCGTACGCCGCGCCCGCCCCGTGCTCGTACGAGTGCAGGACGAACCCGATCTTCCGCCTGGTCAGTAGTGCCGTCGCCGGTGTGCCCCGCCCCGCCACGTCCGCGCTCCCTCACAAAACACGCCCACCGATCGGGAATCCGCGACCGGCCCAGTCGGTTGTGACCGTACGTGACACAGGCACTGATGGAGGCGCCCCGCTCCGCGCCGCCGAGTCGGCGGGCGGGAGGACGCGTAGGCTCGTCCCTCGCACACTCGCAGACGGCCGCACGGGCGGCCGAGGGGGAGAGGAGCGCGGTGCCGGACGAGAGCATCCACACGGACACCGATCAGCAGGCCGTCGACAGGGCGCCGGAGGAGACCGAGTCCGAGCGCGCGGCCCGCTTCGAGCGGGACGCCATGCCCATGATCGACCAGCTGTACGGCGCCGCCCTGCGGATGACGCGCAACCCGGCGGACGCCGAGGACCTGGTCCAGGAGACCTACCTCAAGGCGTACTCCGCGTTCCGGACCTTCCGCGAGGGCACGAACCTCAAGGCCTGGCTGTACCGGATCCTCACGAACACCTACATCAACGGCTACCGCAAGAAGCAGCGTCAGCCCCTGCAGTCGCCGACGGACGAGATCACGGACTGGCAGCTCGCCCAGGCCGGGCAGCACTCGTCGACCGGGCTGCGCTCGGCCGAGGTCGAGGCCATGGACAACCTGCCGGACTCGGACGTCAAGGAGGCCCTCCAGCGGCTTCCGGAGGACTTCCGGATGGCGGTGTACCTGGCGGACGTCGAGGGTTTCGCGTACAAGGAGATCGCCGAGATCATGGGCACGCCGATCGGCACCGTGATGTCGCGGCTGCACCGCGGCCGCAGGCAACTGCGGGACATGCTCACCGACACGGCGCGCGAGCGCGGCTTCATCCGTGACTCGAACATCCGGGGCGAGCAGGAGGTGACCAGCTCATGAGCTGCGGCGACCACCACGAGACGGACTGCTCCGAGGTCCTCGCGGAGGTGTGGCTCTACCTGGACGGCGAGTGCGACCAGGAGCGTCGGGCCACGCTGGTCCAGCACCTGGACGAGTGCTCGCCCTGCCTGGCCGAGTACGGGCTGGACGAGAAGCTCAAGCAGCTCCTCGCCCGCAAGTGCAGCGGCGAGACGGCCCCGGAGGGGCTGAAGGACCGGCTGCGCAGGCAGATCCTGGAGCAGGCCGAGGTGAGCGTGGAGTCCGGGCCGGGCGGCACGACCGTCGAGGTCCGCACCACGCGCATCGAACGCCTGGGCTGAGACACCCGAGACAGACACGAGGCCGGCATCCCTGCAAGGGGTGCCGGCCTCCGTCTCGTCTGCAAGGGCTCAGGTGTTGGGCCGCTTGCCGTGGTTCGCGCCGCCCTTCTTGCGGTCGCGACGCTTGCGTGCGCGCTTCGACATGCCTGTCCCTCCTTCGGTTGCCGGGATCTGTCTCCAGTGTCCCACGTGGTTGGATCGAGCCGTGTCGACCCTGAGCGAACTGCTGGCGGAGCACACGATTCTGCCCGGGGACGCCGTCGACCACCTGCAGCGGGTGGTCGCCGAGTGGCAGTTACTGGCGGACATGTCCTTCGCCGACTTCCTGCTGTGGATCCCGCTCCCGCACGACGCCGACCAGGCGATGGCGGGCGGCCCCACCGAGTTCCTCTGCGTGGCCCAGGCCCGCCCGACCACCGCGCCGACCGCGCACTCCGAGGACGCCGTCGGGTTGCGCGTCACGCCGCAGGACAACCCGCAGCTGCGCCGGGCGGTCGTGGAGGGCCGGATCTGCCGCGAGGAGGAGCCGCGCTGGCACATGGAGGTCCCGGTCCGCCGCGAGACCATCCCGGTGCGCCACCGCGGTCGGGTCATCGCGGTGCTGTCCCGGGACACCAACCTCGCCATGCCGCGGGTGCCGAGCCCGTTGGAGATCGCCTACCTCGGCAGTGCGTCGGACCTGTGCCAGATGATCGCGGACGGCACCTTCCCGACGACGGCGGCCTCGGCGGGCGCGGACACCAGCCCGCGGGCCGGGGACGGGCTGATCCGGCTGGACGCCCACGGCCTCGTCGCCTACGCCAGCCCCAACGCGCTGTCGGCCTACCACCGCATGGGCCACGACACCGACCTCGTCGGCGTGCCGCTCGGCCCGACCACCAAGTCGCTGGTCCGGGACCCGTTCGACGCCAGCGAGGTCGCCGCCCGCATCCAGGCCGCGCTCGACGGCCGCACCTCCCTGCGGATGGAGGTCCGGACCAAGGGCGCCGTGATGCTCGTCCGGGCGCTGCCGCTGCGGCCCCGCGGAGACGCGGCGGGCGCGCTGGTGCTGGTCCGCGACATCACCGACCTGCGCCGCCGGGACCAGGCGCTGCTCAGCAAGGACGCGACGATCCGGGAGATCCACCACCGCGTCAAGAACAACCTGCAGACGGTCGCGGCGCTGCTGCGCCTGCAGGCCCGGCGCACCGAGATCCCGGAGGCTCGCCGGGCGTTGGAGGAGTCCGTCCGGCGCGTCACGAGCATCGCGCTGGTGCACGAGGCGCTGGCGTACTCGGTGGCCGAGATGGTGAACCTCGACGAGCTGGTGGACACCGTGCTGCCGATGATCGGCGACGGCGCCACCGCGGAGGTGCGGGCGAAGGTCCGCCGCGACGGCTCGCTCGGCACGCTCAACTCGGCGATGGCGATCCCGCTGGTCCTCGTGCTCACCGAGCTCGCGCACAACGCCCTGGCGCACGGCTACGACGCCGGGCAGGCGGGGGAGGTCGTGGTGCGCGCGACCCGGTCGGCGTCGGCCCTGGAGGTCACCGTGGCGGACGACGGCCGCGGCATGCCGGAGGGCTTCGACGTGGACAAGGCCAAGGGGCTGGGCCTGCAGATCGTGCGGACGCTGCTCGCCGAGCTGGAGTCCACGATCAGCCTGCGGCCCCGGCCGGGCGGCGGAACCGAGGCCCTTATCACGGTCCCGATGGCGGCGCGATAGCCTTGCGGCGTGACCCTCGATCCCGGTGCCGTGGTCGCGCCGGTGCCGTGGTCGTCGGTCACGGGATCCGGGCGGGTGCGGTGACACCCCCTGGAACCACAGAAGAGCGGGCCCTTGGCCGGTGGCGTCCGGCTTCGGGCCCGCTCTTCGGGTGTCGAGCTGAAGTCTGTACCGCTGAAGTCTGTACTGAGGCTCCTGCCGACCTGACGGTCAGGCGGTGCGGGCGCGGGTGCGCGAGTTGCGGCGCTTCAGGGCGCGACGCTCGTCCTCGCTCATGCCGCCCCAGACGCCGGCGTCCTGGCCGCTCTCGAGGGCCCACGACAGGCACTCGTTGACGACGGGGCAACGACGGCAGACGGTCTTCGCCTCGGCGATCTGGAGGAGCGCCGGGCCCGAGGTCCCGACAGGGAAGAACAGCTCCGGGTCCTCGTCGCGGCAGATAGCGCGGTGACGCCAATCCATGATGGTCCTACTCCTTGTACTGGCGATCGGGGTTCGCGCCGATCGCACGGCTGTGTGACACGGTTGTTCCGCGCTTGTGAATGATTTCACGAGCGACGTCGCTCTTCAAGGGACAAGGGCCGACCGGGTGAGGAGCCTCACCCACACTTCGCAACGACGGCCGACACGGTGGGTGACCATATCGATCCACTGCCACGAAGAGCGACGATTTCCGTCCCTGCCCATCGGTTCAGGGGGTTACCCCGTCTCCGGCGGACCATGCGGGGTGGCCCCCGCCGGTGTCCCTCGATCTCGTAGGACCTACCTTGGATCACGACATCGCAGGATGCGAGCCCCTGGCTGCTCGACGGTCAGCGAGCATCGGTGAATGGACACCCCGTGTCACTCGGCCGGGTGAGCACACCGCCCGGGTTGCGACGAGGGGCAGCTTCCACACGACGACTGAGAGTGGTCGCTCAGACCACGACGCGTAGTGCTCCGGGGACCGAGACGAACTCGACGTCCGTCCGCGATCCCAGGTGGTCCCCGTCGAGCTGCAGGGCCAACGGCTCCGTCGACCGGATCCGCACAGAGGGAACAGCGTCCTGGCGCAGGATGTTCCGGCCGTGCGGGTCCCCGTCCGGCGAGAGGATGTGCCGCAGGGTCCGGGCGACGGTCGGCAGGCCGAGGTCCCGCATGGCGAACAGGGCGAGCCCGGCGCCGAAGGTCGCGCCCGGGTTGGTGCGCACCGCCTTGCCGGAGAGGAAGGTCCACGGGTCGGTGTTGCTCACGAACGCCAGTCGGATGTCCTGCAGCGGGCCCGCCCCGGGCACCTCGACGGTCATGGCGGCCGGATGCCTGCGCTGGCGGAGGTACTCCGCGACGGCGGTGCCCGCGTAGCGCAGCGGGCTGGCCTCGCGCCCGGAGGCCCGCTGCTGCTCGACGGCGGCGACCACCGCCGCGTCCCAGCCCATCCCGGCGTTGAACGTGAACCACCGGTCGTCCGCCCGGCCGAGGCCGACCAGCCGGGTGCTGCGCCGCTCCAGGGCCGCCAGGATCGCGCCGGTGGCCTCCACCGGGTCCCGCGGCATGCCGAGCGCGCGGGCGAAGACGTTGGCCGACCCGCCGGGCACCACGGCGAGGGCGGGCCGGTCCGGGTCGCTGCCGTCCGGCCTGCGCGGCCCGGTGGCCTCACGGTCCACGAGCATCCCGTTGACGACCTCGTTGACTGTGCCGTCCCCGCCCAGGGTGATGACGAGCTCGATCCCCGCCGCGCAGGCCGCGGCGGTGGCCTCCGCCGCGTGGCCGCGGTAGCGGGTCTCCAGGACGTCGAGCTTCAGCTCGCTGGCGAGGGCGTGGGTCAGCACGTCCCGCCCCGCGGGGGTCGTCGACGTCGCCCGGGGGTTGACGACGAGGAGCGCACGCACGACCACGAGCGTAACCCGGTCCGTATCCTGGGCGGCGTGACCGTCCCGTCCGTCCCAGTCCCGCCGCCCCTCCAGGTCCGGGCCGCCGCAGGCCTGGTCGGCCTGGAGGGTCTGTTGGGGCTGGTGATGGCCGTGGTGTTCGGCATCTGGTCCGAGGGCGGGCTCGGGGCGCGGATCGGCGAGGCCTCGTACTTCGTCATCCTCGGCGGGGCGCTCGCGCTGTGCGCGTGGTTCCTGTACCAGGGCAGGCACGGCGCCCGCACACCCGCGATCGTCGCTCAGCTGCTGCTGGTGCCGGTCGTCTACACCACGCTGGGCAGCGGGCAGATCCTCGTCGGGATCGCGGCGCTGCTGTTCGTGGTGGGCACCTTCATGCTGCTGATCAGCGAGCCCTCCCGGCGCTGGGCCGTGGGTGCGGACGAGGACTCACGCTCCGAGTGAGCGCAGCGGGTCCCCGGTGAGGCGGAAGGTCGTCCACTCCTCCATCCCCGCGGCACCCAGCGAGCGGTAGAAGCCGATCGACGGCTCGTTCCAGTCCAGGACGGACCACTCCAGCCGCGCGTACCCCTGCTCCACGCACTCCCGTGCCAGGGCGGCGAGCAGCGCGCGGCCGAGCCCGGAGCCGCGGTGGGCGGGCTGGACGTAGAGGTCCTCCAGGTAGATGCCGTGCACGCCCTCCCATGTGGAGAAGTTGAGGAACCACAGGGCGCAGCCGACGACGACCCCGTCCACCACCGCGACGTGGCCGAACAGGGCGGGAGACCGCCGGAACAGCGCGGTGTGCAGCTGCTCGGCGGTGAGCCCGCACTGGTCGAGGGCCTTCTCGTAGTCGGCGAGCTCCCGCACCAGCCCCACGACGGCGGGGACGTCGGCCGGTTCGACGCGTCGGATGGTCGGCTCCGCAGGTTTTGCAGGCTCCGCTTCCCGCCGCACGCTCACGACGGCACCACCAGGTTGACGGCGTCGAGCCGCGGCACCCCGCGCTCGTCGCCGAGTACCGCCCAGGCGGCCGGGTCCATCGCGACGTGCACCCCGCCCTCGGGGGGCAGCTCCATCCAGCGGGCGATGAGCACCCGGGAGAAGTGGCCGTGCCCGACGAGCACGACGTCGCCGTCCGGCAGCAGGGCGCGGACGTCCGCGAGGACGGCGTCGGCGCGCTCGCCTACCTGCGCCGCACCCTCGCCGTGCGGGCACGGATGGGTCCACACGGTCCAGCTCGGCACGGTCTCCCGGATCTGCGGGGTGGTGAGGCCCTCGTAGTCGCCGTAGTCCCACTCGTGCAGACGGTCGTCGATCGCGTCGACGTGCAGGCCTGCGAGCTTGGCGGTGTCCTGCGCGCGCCGCCGCGGGCTGGACAGCACCCGCACCGGCGGGGGCGACCCGCGGCGCAGTGCCGCCAGCGTGGGCGCGGCGGCGGCGGCCAGCTCCCGACCCCGCTCCGTCAGCGGGATGTCGGTACGGCCGGTGTGCTTTCCGGTGGCGGACCATTCGGTCTCGCCGTGCCGGAGGAGGAAGACTCGTCCCACCCGCGCGACCCTAGTGGGGTCAGACGGCCCTGGCCTCGTGTCGCCACAGCGGGGTATCATTTGATCACCATCGGTGAGCATGGGAGGCCGGATGCTGGAACGCATGGCGGTCTCGGTGTTGCAGGCGGGCTGCCGGGCGATGTGGGGCTTCACGCCACGGGTGATCCCCCCGATCGTCGCCGCGCTGGGGGCCGGTGGCTCGCTGCGCTGGTTCGCCGCGAACATGCCCCGCTACCTCGCCTCCATGCACGTCCTGGGTGCTCGCCGGGTGCACCTGGCGGGCATGGTCGTCTCGCTCCACAACGGCTGCCTCTACTGCGCCCACGGCCACGGCTACGCCCTGGAGCTGCTGCACCTCCGCGACCGGGACCGGCTGTTCCCCCTGGACTCCCGCGCGCTCGACGCCTGGCTGGACCTGCCCCCGCGTGAGCTCGGCAACCGGGTCCACGAGGTGCTGCGCTCCGCCGGGATGCACGCCGAGGCCGTCTGGGCGGACACCACGTTGGCCCTGGTCACGGGTGAACAGGAGCCGGTCGACGCGGCCGAGCGCAGGCTCGCGCACCTGGTCCGGATGTTCGGCACGATGAACCGGATCGCGGTCGCCGCGGGCTGCCACGAGCTGGACGAGGCGCAGAACCCGGTGAACAAGGACGTCGCCGTCAAGCGCCGCAACAGCGCGTTGCGCGCGGCGGCGGTCTGACCCACCGCCCCTGTGTGAGGTCCGTCGCGGGCGGGCTACTCTTCCGATCCGTGGCCGTCTCCCGGTTCCCCTCATGACCACCGAGAATGCGCCCGCGCGGTCGGACGAGACCACGGCGTACCTGGCGCTCGCCCGGCGCAGCGTCGCCGAGCTGGGGATCGACCCGGACACGTTCGTCCCGCACTTCTACCGCACCCTCTTCGGCTACGCGCCGGGCCTGCGGTCGCTCTTCCCGCTGTCGATGGCCACGCAGCACTCCCGCTTCGGCCGGGCGCTGGTGCACGTGGTCGGCCATCTGGACGAGCCGGAGTCGCTGATCGGCTTCCTCGCGCAGCTCGGCCGGGACCACCGGAAGTTCGACGTCCGCGAGGAGCACTACGCCGTCGTCGGGCGGGCGCTGCTGGCCGCGCTCGCCGAGACCGCGGGCGAGGCCTGGACCGCGGAGCTCGCCGAGGCCTGGCGGCACACCTACGGGTTCGTCGCAGGCGCCATGCAGGCCGGCGCGCGCAGCGACGCGGGTCCGGCGTGGTGGGCGGCGACGGTCACGGCGCACGAGCGGATCGATCGGGACCTCGCCGTCGTCCGGGTGCGCACGGACCAGCCGCTGGCCTACCGGGCCGGGCAGTACGTCACGGTCGAGACCCCGCAGCACCCGCGGCTGTGGCGCTCGCTCTCGCCTGCAGGCGCGCCGGAGCGGGACGGAGAGCTGGAGTTCCACGTCCGGGCCGTCGGCTACGGCAGTGTGAGCCGCGGGATCGTGGCCTCGGCCCGGCCGGGGGACCGGTGGCGGATCGGGCCGCCGATGGGGGCGTTGGACCGGGCCGTCGTGCCGGGCCGCGAGCTGGTGATGATCGGCGGTGGGACCGGGATCAGCCCGTTGCGCGCGATCCTGGAGCAGCTCGAGCGCGAGGGCGGGCGCCGCGAGCGGGTCGTCGTGTTCTACGGCGCGCGGGAGTGGGAGTCCCTGCACGCGCTCGACGGCCTGCGGCGGATGAGCTACCGCAACCCCTGGCTGGACGTGGTGCCCGTGGTGGAACAGCCGCCCGCGGTCCCCGGCCCGCTCGTCGGGACCCTGGCCGACGCCGTCACCGGGTTCGGCGCGTGGTCGGACTGCGAGATCCTGGTCTCCGGGTCGCCCGCGATGCTCACGGCCACCGTGCGCGGGCTCCGTGTGGCGGGCGCCGCGCCGGAGCAGATCCACTACGACCCGTTCGTCACGGACTGACGAGAAATCCCTGTCGATGCCGGGTCCTCGGGCCGCTTGACGTATTCCCATATCGGAATATGATGGATCGCATGGCACGGGCGGCGACCACCACGGACGCGTTCAACGCGGTGGCCGAGCCCCGGCGTCGGGAGATCCTCGAGGTGCTCGCCCAGGGCGAGCGTGCGGTCGGGGACCTCACCGAGGCGCTCGGGATCGCCCAGCCACAGGTGTCCAAGCACCTGAAGGTGTTGCACGAGGTGGGGCTCGTCGCGGTCCGGGAGGACGGCAGGCGACGGCTCTATCGGCTGAACGGGCGCGGGCTCCGCCCGATCCACGACTGGGTCGCCCGTTTCGAGAGGCATTGGGAGGACCGGTTCGGCGTGCTGGACGCCGTGCTGGAGGAGCTTCAGGAGGAACCATGACCACCACGACCCGGGGCAGCGCCGTCGTCACCCTGCCCGCGGACGACCAGATCCTGATCGTGCGCGAGTTCGCAGCGCCCGCCGCCGCGGTGTTCCGCGCCTGGACCGAGCCGGAGCTGGTGAAGCGCTGGTGGGCGGGCACGAAGGGGCACGTGACGAGCGTGGACGTCGACCTGCGGGTCGGCGGGACCTGGCGCTGGGTGATGGAGGCGACCGGCGGCTTCGAGGTCGCCTTCCACGGCGAGTACCGCGAGATCGTCCCGGGCGAGCGGCTGGTGTTCACCGAGGTCTTCGAGGGCATCCCGGACGCCGACGCGGCCTACGCGGTCACCAGCCTCGACTTCACCGAGGTCGACGGCCGGACGACGCTGAGCATGCACGTGCTGCACCAGACCCGGGCCCACCGCGACATGCACGTGGAGTCCGGGATGGAGGAGGGCATGCAGACCTCGCTGGACGCGCTCGAGGACGTCGCCGTCGCGCTGTAGGGGACTACGGTCGGGCGCGTGATCAGTACGTTGACCGCAGCCCTCACCGACCGCGTCCTCGGGATCGAGCCCGGCCGGGTCCGGTACACCCGCACGCTCGTCCGCACCCCCATGCCGGACGGGGTCTCCCTCGTCGGAGACCTGTACCGGCCGGAGGGGGAGACCGAGCCGCTCCCGGTGGTGCTGATCCGGACCCCGTACTCCCGCAGCGCGATGGGGCACCCGCTGTTCGCGGCCCCGCTCGCCCGCCACGGGTTCCAGGTGCTGCTGCAGTCCACCCGCGGCAGCTTCGGCTCGGGCGGGCAGTTCCGGCCCTTCCGGCACGAGCACGCGGACGGCCTCGCCACCGTCGACTGGCTCCGGGAACAGCCCTGGTGCGACGGCCGGGTCGGCACCACGGGGGTCAGCTACCTCGGGCACACGCAGTGGATGCTCGCCGGGCACGCGGACGTCGTGGCGATGGCGGCGCACATCACCGCCTCGCGGATGACCGACACGTTCTACCCGGGCGGCGCCCCGACCCTGCTCAACGCCCTGAGCTGGTCGGCGACCATCGGCAACCAGGAGACGGACGTCCCGCTGCTGCCGCACCCGATCCGGAACCGGCGCAAGCAGCGGGCGCTGCATCGGATGCCGCTGGAGGCACTGGACCTGGACGTGGCGGGCGGGCCGGTCGGCTTCTGGCGGGACTTCACCTCCCACGGCGCCCCGGACGACCCGTTCTGGGAGGCCACCTACGCCGAGCCCACCCGCGCGACCCCGCCCACGAGCATGGTCACGGGCTGGTGGGACCTGTTCGTCGCGGCCCAGATGCGGGACTTCCGGGCGTTGCGCGAGGCGGGGGTGGACGCCCGGATCGTCGTCGGGCCGTGGCGGCACGGGGTGGTCGACGAGCTGCGCGAGGTTCTGCGGACGGACCTCGCGTTCCTCGACCACCACCTGCGCGGCGGGCCGGCGCCGGACGGGGCGCGGGTCCGGCTGTACCTGCAGCAGGCGGACCAGTGGCTGGAGTTCGACGAGTGGCCGCCGCCCGCGACCCCGACCGTGCTGGACCTCGGCGAGCTGGCGGGCACCGCCTCGTCGACGTTCGTCTTCGATCCCGCCGACCCCACGCCCGCGGTCGGTGGGCCGCTGCTGCAGCAGCCGGGCGAGCAGGTGGACCAGCGGTCCGTCGAGGTGCGGCCGGACGTGCTGGTCTTCACCGGCCCCGAGCTGTCCGCGGACGTCGACGTGGTGGGACCGGTGTCGGCGCAGATGTACGTGCGTCCGTCGCTGGAGTACGCCGACGTCTACGTGCGGGTGTGCGACGTCGACGAGCACGGCGTCTCGCGCAACGTCGTCGACGGGATCCGCAGGCTGGACCCGCGGACGGTCCCGGCGAAGGACGTGACGGTGGGGGAGGACGGGGTCCACGCCGTCGAGCTGGAGCTGTTCCCGACCGCGTACCGGTTCAAGGCCGGACACCGGATCCGGGTGCAGGTCGCGGGCGGGGCGTTCCCCCGGTTCGCGCGCAACACGGGCACCGCGGACCCGCTCGGCACGGCCACCACCGGCCTGCGCTGCCGCACGGAGGTGCTGCACGACGCCGAGCACCCCTCCGCCGTCCGGCTCCCGGTGCTGTGACCGACCTGGACGCCGTGCTCGACGCCGTCGGTCCCCGGCTGCGGGCGTTGCGCTCCGCCCGTGGGGTGACGTTGGCGCAGGTCGGCGCGGAGACCGGGATCTCGGAGAGCACGTTGTCCCGGCTCGAGGCCGGGGGCCGCAAACCGACCCTGGAGCTGCTGCTGCCGCTGGCGCGGGCCTACGGCGTCGCGCTCGACGAGCTGGTCGGCGCCCCCGAGACCGGCGACCCGCGGATCCGGTTCAAGCCCGTGCACCGCGACGGCCGCACCTACGTCCCGCTCTCCCGCCGCCCCGGCGGCGTCCAGGCGTTCAAGATGATCGTGCCGCCCGCGGGGGAGCCCGAGCCCCAGGTGCACGAGGGCTACGAGTGGCTCTACGTGCTGGAGGGCAGGCTGCGGCTGGTGCTCGGCGACCGCGACCTCGAGCTCGCTCCGGGCGAGGCCGCGGAGTTCGACACCCGGGTGCCGCACTGGTTCGGCGCCGCCGACCCCCGTCCCGTCGAGCTGCTGGTGCTGTTCGGCAAGCAGGGCGAGCGGGCGCACCTGAAGGCCCGCGCCCCGGGTTAGGCTGTCCTCACTATGATCTCCCGTCGCCTGCTCCCCCTCGCGGCGCTGGTCGGTCTCCTGGTCGCGGGGTGCTCCGGCGCCCCCGGCGAGGAGACCGCCCGCGCCGCCACCCGGTCCTTCACCCACGCCCACGGCACGACCGAGATCCCGGCGCGGCCCGCGCGGATCGTCGTCCTGGAGCCCGTTCAGCTGGACTCGACCGTCGCCCTCGGCGCGATCCCGGTCGGCGCCGCGGTGCTCAGCGAGGCCGCTGGGGTCCCCGCGTACCTGCGGCCGGACGCCGACGCCGTCGAGACCGTCGGGACCGTCCAGACCCCGAACCTCGAGAAGATCGCCGCACTGCGGCCGGACCTGGTGATCGGCACCGAGAGCCGGCACGCGGACCTCTACGACCGGCTCTCCGCCATCGCCCCGACCGTGTTCATGGGGAACCAGGCGGACCCGTGGCAGGACAACGTCCGGTTCGTCGGTCGGGCCCTCGGCCGCGAGGCGGACGCGGAGGCCCTGCTGGGGGAGTACACCGAGCAGTGCGGTGCGGTCGCCCGGCGGTTCGGGACGGAGGGCCGGACCGCGCAGCTCGTGCGGCCGCGGGACGGGCAGCTGACCCTCTACGGGCCCGAGTCCTTCGCCGGGAGCACGCTGGAGTGCGCGGGCTTCACCACGCCGCCGCGGGACTGGGAGGACTCGATCTCCGTCGACCTCTCCCCGGAGCTGGTGCTCGAGGCGCGCGCGGACCTGGTGCTGGTCACCGCCGCGGACCCGGCGAACCCGAACGCCGTCCCGCCCGTGATGAGCGACGTCCGGGCCCAGTCCTTCCCGAACCTGCACGTGGTGGACCAGTCCTTCTGGATCACCGGCGTCGGGCCGCGCGGCGGCCGGGCGGTGCTCGACGACCTCTCGCGGATCCTGGCGGGGTGAACGCGCTGTTCCGGACCCGGGTGACCGCGGTCGCGCGGGTCTCGCCCGGGTTCGTCCGGGTGACGGTGGCGGACCCCCGGCTGCACGGATTCCGGTCCTTCGGGCGGGACCAGCGGGTGAAGATCGTGGTGCCGGGAGACGCCGAACCCTTCCCCGGCCACGCGTCCGGGGATCCGGTGCCGGAGCCGGAGTGGCGGGCCCGGTGGCGTGCCCTGCCGCCCGCGGCACGACCCGCGCTCCGCACCTACACGGTCGCCGCGGCCCGACCCGGCGAGCTGGACCTCGACTTCTTCGTGCACACCTCGCCGGGCCCCGCGAGCGGGTCGGCGCAGCGGGCGGCGGTCGGGGAGACGCTGCTCGTCTCGGGTCCGACCGTCGACAGTGGACCACGTGGGGTCCAGTGGGCTCCGGAGGCCGCCCGCCGGGTCCTCATCGCGGGCGACGAGGCGGCGGTGCCCGCGATCCGCGGCATCCTGGCGACGCTCGGTCCCGAGGTGAGGGCCCGTGTCGTCGTCGCGGTCGAGGACCCGGCGGACGCCCTCCTCGACCCGGGCGTGGGCGTCGAGATCGAGCTCGTCGACGACCTGCTCGCCGCTCTGGCGGGAGAACGTGCCGCGGCCTACGCCTGGGTCTCGGCGGAGACCTCACTCGTCGCGGAGGCCCGCCGGGTCCTCGCCCAGGTCCCGCGGGTGCAGGCCCAGGGCTACTGGAC
>Ga0207644_10000408_pt1 | contig 28061 bp, 26 predicted proteins | sample KBSS73metaG_FD_184326 | JGI IMG/M metagenome (GOLD analysis project Ga0207644, IMG submission 184326) | Switchgrass rhizosphere microbial communities from Kellogg Biological Station, Michigan, USA - KBS S7-3 metaG (SPAdes) (version 2) | ecosystem: Host-associated > Plants > Roots > Rhizosphere... | reverse complement strand
CTCGACTTGTCGCGCCGCCGTGCCGACGCGCTCGTGGAGTATCTCGCGCAGAACGGCGTCGAGCGCTCGCGTCTCGATGCGAAGGGTTACGGCTTCGATCGTCCGCTGGCCAACACCAGCCCGAAAGCCGCGGCGAACCGCCGGGTGGAGATCTCCGTCGTAAACTGATCGAGCGGGACGACGGGGGGATCGATGGCACTGGATATCGCAGCGCTGGTCGCGCCGATCAGCGAGGACGCGCCTTCCGGGCCCGACCTCAGCTACGACGACGCACGGATCGAGATCGAGTCCGCGTTTGAGCGCTCGATCAGCGTGGAATCGAGCGACGACGACAGCACCGACTGGCGCGCGGTCATCCAACGCATCGTTGCCCAGGCCGGGCAGACGCGCGACATGTGGTTGCCGGTCTATCTGATGCGTGCGGCCGCCGCCTCCAAGCAGTTCGAAACGGTGGTCGATGGTGCGCTGCTGCTGGCCGGGCTCGTGGAAGAGCGCTGGGGCGATGTCCATCCGCAGCTTGAGGAATACGGCTTCATCGGTCGCAAGACGCCGTGCGAGTCGCTGACCCGCATCGGCGATTTCCTGGGGCCGATCGTGCGCGTGCCGCTGATCGAGCATCCGCGCCTCGGCCGCTTCGCCGGGGAAGACCTGATCCGCTTTCGCGAAAAGGGCGCGTCGGCGGAAGGCTACGGCATGTTCCGCAAGATCCTGGAGGACATGCCGGCCGAGGATCTCGAGGCGATCCTCGACCGCTTCGATGCGCTGGCGACGGCGATCCGCCGGGTCGACGGAGTGATGACCGCGAATGCCGAAGGCGACACCGCGACCAACTTCAAGCCGACTTACGACACGCTCGATTCGATCCGCAATGCACTGGTCTCGTTCGTGCCGAGCGCGGCACCGTCGGAACCCGTGGCGCCGGAGGGTGGGTCCGGCGACGATGGCTGGGGTGACGGAGCGGCGCCGTCCGGCGCTCCCCAGGCGTCCGCATCGGTCGCGGCGTCCGGACCCGCGTTCAGCGGCGCCATTCGCAGCCGCGCGGACGCCGTTCGCGCGCTCGACGCGATCTGCGCCTACTTCGCGGCGTACGAGCCGGGCAGCCCGGTACCGCTGGCGCTCAATCGCGCGCGCGATTGGATCGGGCTCGATTTCATGGCCGTGCTGGAGGACATCGCCCCCAATTCGGTGGGCGAGGCGGGGGTCGTGCTCAAATCGCGGCGGGTTGCCGAGAGCGCGGCCGCGCCGGCCGAAGAGTGGGCGCCGGCCCAAGCCCCAGTCTCGGACGATTCAGGTTGGTAATCGGGCGAATTGTTCTTGCATGAGAGTCGTTTGTGTAGTTGATGCGAAGGAATTCGTCGGCGGTTAGGGGAAGCCCGCCCGTAAATCCAAGTATCGGTGTGTAACGGCGAATTCGGAGGGTTCCATGGCGAAGAGTGGTCAGCGGTTCATCAAGGAAAACCGGGCGCCTCGCGTTCACATCGAGTACGAGGTCGAGACCTACGGCGCGCTGCAGAAGGTGGAATTGCCTTTTGTAATGGGGGTTATGTCCGATCTTTCCGGCAAAAGCCTAGTCGAGCGCAAGGCGATCGGCGATCGCGACTTCATCGAGTTCGACATGGACAACTTCGAGCAGCGCATGGCCGCGATCGCGCCGCGCGCCGCGTTCAACGTCGACAACACGCTGACCGGCGAAGGCAAGCTGGCCGTCGACCTGACCTTCAAGTCGATGGAGGACTTCTCGCCCGGCCAGATCGCCAAGAGCGTGCCGGCGCTGGCGCAGCTCCTCGAAGCGCGCGAGCAGCTGAACGACCTCATGCTGTACATGGACGGCAAGGACGGCGCGCAGGACCTGCTCGACAAGCTGCTGAAGGACCCGGACCTGATGAAGGCCCTCTCGGCGGCCAAGCCGCAGGGCGAGCCGGCCGAGGGCGAGGCGTAAGGTTCAAGCGACGGGAGCCCGGCCGCGGTGCGGCGGGGCGGGGCGGCGGGCGGCTCTGGGACGGCCCGCAGGACACGGACGGGGAAGCGCTAACGATGGCAACGGAACAGATCCAGGGAGCTTCGGCGGCAACCGAGACCGAATTTGCCCCCGATGACTTCTCGGCGCTGCTGCGCAAGGAGTTCAAGCCGGCGGACGACGCGCGTGCCAACCGCATCGAGCAGGCGGTGGCGACGCTCGCGCAGCAGGCGCTGTCGGACAGCGCGATCCTGGGCGACGATATCTTCACGACGATGGACGCGCTGCGCGCCGCGATCGACAAGAAGCTGACCGAGCAGGTCAACCAGATCATCCATCATCCCGACTACCAGAAGCTCGAGAGCGCCTGGCGCGGCCTCAACTACCTCGTGATGAACACGTCCACCGGCAAGGATCTCAAGATCCGGGTGATGAACGTGGGCAAGGACGAGTGCCGCAAGATGTTCCGCCAGTATCGGGACGCGGCGTGGGACCAGAGCCCGCTGTTCAAGAAGATCTACGAGGCCGAGTTCGGCCAGCTCGGCGGCCAGCCGTTCGGCGCCTTCACGTGCGACTACGCCTTCGATCACTCGGCGCCCGACCTCGAGGTGATGAAGGGCCTGTCGAAGATCGGCGCCGCCGCGCATGCCCCGTTCATCGCCGGCGCCGCGCCGGGCCTGATGGGCATGGAGAGCTGGACCGAGCTGTCCAACCCGCGTGACCTTGGCAAGCTGTTCGACGCGACCGACTATGCCGCCTGGCGCTCGTTCCGCGACAGCCCCGACAGCCGCTACCTCGCGCTGACCATGCCGCGCTTCCTGGGCCGGCCGGTCTACGGCGCCAAGAGCGAGCCGGTCGAGGAGTTCGACTTCGAGGAAGAGACCGACGGGGACCACGACAAGCATCTGTGGGTCAACGCCGCTTACGCGATGGCGACCCGCATCACCGAGGCGTTCAGCACCTGGGGCTGGTGCAGCCGCATCCGCGGCGTGGAGAGCGGCGGCACGGTCGAGGGCCTGCCGACCGCGATGTTCCCCACCGACGACGGCGGCGTGGACATGAAGTGCCCGACCGAGATCGCCATCTCCGACCGCCGCGAGGCCGAGCTGTCGAAGGCGGGCCTGATGGCGCTGATCCACCGCAAGAACACCGACAAGGCGACCTTCATCGGCGCGCAGACGGTCAACAACCCGGCGCAGTACGACGATCCGGCGGCGACCGCCTCGGCCAACCTGTCGGCGCGCCTGCCCTACATCTTCTCCAGCTGCCGCTTCGCGCACTACCTGAAGTGCATGGTGCGCGACTGGATCGGCGGCACGCGCACCGAGAAGCAGATCCAGCAGGATCTCACGCGCTGGATCTCCAACTATATCGACGGCCAGCCCGACAGTTCGTCGGAAGAAACCAAGGCGCGGCTGCCGCTCAAGGACGCGAAGATCGAGGTCGTTCCCGACGAGGAGAACCCCGGTTACTACAAGGGCAAGTTCCTGTTCATCCCGCACTACCAGCTGGAAGGCATGGATGTTTCGCTCAGCATGGTATCCAAGCTGCCGAACGGCGCCAGCTGATCGGCAGCTCGGCAGGGGTCCGCAGGAGCCCTTTTCGACGGTCTACCATCCTGCTTCTCACAAGAAACGGTCGCATTGGCATCACACCTGACGACGGTTTAGGAGACGGATCGTGGCAACTGCAGATATTTTCCTCAAGCTCACCGACATCAAGGGCGAGTCGAAGGACTCCAAGCACAAGGCTGAAATCGACATCGACAGCTTCACCTTCGGGATGAGCAACGGTGGCGCGTGGGCGAGCGGCGGAGGCGGCGGCGCGGGCAAGGTGTCGTTCCAGGACATCACCGTGAACAAGCACGCCGATTCCTCGACCGGCCCCCTGATGCAGGCCTGTGCCAACGGCGACCACATCAAGGAAGGCATCATCACCGTCCGCAAGGCCGGCGGCAAGCAGGAAGAGTTCTACAAGATCACGCTGCACGACATCCTGGTGACGTCGGTCTCGAACACCGGCGCTGCCGGCGGCAATCCGGTCGAGACGGTCAGCCTGAACTTCGGCCTGATCAAGTTCGACTACAAGGAGCAGGCCGCCGACGGCACGCTCTCGGGCGTCGTGAAGTTCGGCTGGGACATCAAGCAGAACATCAAGGTCTGATCCAGCTCAGGGGGGCGATCCAGATGAGTGATCCGGACGCCCTGCTGCGCAGCGGCGATGTCGCCGGTGCGCGTGCGGCGCTGATCGAAGCAGTCCGCACGCGTCCCGGCGACGATCGTGTCCGCATGTTCCTGTTCCAGCTGCTGTGCGTCACCGGAGAGTGGGACAAGGCGCGCAAGCAGCTCGAGACCCTCGTGCAAGTCGCGGCCGACGCGCAGATGCTCGGGGTCACGTACAACCAGGTGCTCGAGGCCGAGCGCCTGCGTGCCGATGTCTTCGCCGGCAAGCAGCCGATGCCCGTCCTTGCCGGGATGGGCGGCTGGATCGAGGGCGTGGCGAACGCCTTCACGCTGCTCGCCCGAGGCGACATCGCCGACGCCGAGACCGCGCGCGACGATGCCTTCGGCGACGCGCCGGACACCCCGGGATCGATCGACGGGACCCGGTTCGACTGGATCGCCGACAGCGACATGCGCTTTGGACCCACGTTCGAGGCGATCGTCGCGGGGCGTTACGGTCTGCTGCCGTTCGAAGCGGTGCAATCGATCACCACCCAGGGCCCGCGCGACTTGCGCGACGTGCTCTGGCTGCCGGTGCAGATGGCGCTGCGCTCGGGCCAGTCGATCGCCGCCTTCCTGCCCACGCGCTATCCCGGCAGCGAGCAAGTCGACGATGGTGCGATCCGCCTCTCGCGCCAGACCGATTGGGCGGACCGCCCCTGGGGTCAGGCCGGTCTGGGCCAGCACCTTTGGATGCTTTCGGACGAGACCGAGGTGGGGCTGCTGCAGTTCCGCCAGCTCGTGTTCGACTGATGGCCGCCGCGCCCGGCCCGTCGCGCCTGAACCCCACGCTGTTCGACAAGCTGGTCGCCGGCAACGAGATCGGAGGGCTGCGCGGCCAGGAGATCGAGAACGTCGAGCAGCGGCGCGACACCCTGATGTCGGTCTCGATCCACAATCTCGAGCGGTTCAACGAAGAGGCCTTGCGCGCCACCGTCCGCCGCGAGCTCGCCTGGCTGCTCAACACCACCAACTTCGAGAGCGCGAACGACTTGTCGGCCTATCCCGAAGTGCGCACCAGCGTGCTCAACTACGGGGTGCCCGATCTCGCCGGCAAGGCGATCAGCGACCCCAACATGCTGCGGCGCGCGCAGGAGATCCGCTCGGCGATCCAGGCGTTCGAGCCGCGCATCGATCCCGCGACTCTCGATGTCGAAGTTTCGAGCCGCATCGAGCGGGACAATTCGCTGACGTTCGTGATCCACGCCGACGTGACGTCCGCGGTGCGCGCGATCCCCATCCAGCTGCGCACCGACCTCGAAGTCGATACCGCCGCCGTCACGGTGCGGGAGTAGCGCCGTGGACCCGCGCCTCCTGCGCTACTACAACGAGGAGCTCGCCTACTTGCGCGAAGGCGCGCGCGAGTTCGGCGAAGAGCACGAGACCGTCGCCGCCCGCCTGGGCCTCAAGACGCCGAACGATCCCGATCCGCATGTCGAGCGGCTGCTGGAGGGCGTGGCCTTCCTCGGCGCGCGCGTGCAGCTCAAGCTGGCCGACCAGTTCCCGGAATTCACTCAGCACCTGCTGGCGGCGATCCAGCCGCACTACCTCGCGCCGACGCCGTCGATCTGCATCGCCGGCTTCGATCCCAAGGACGGCGACCCGGCGCTCACCGATGGCTACACGGTGCCGCGGGGCACGGCGCTGACGGCAATCGCCAGCGAGGACGGCAACACCGCGGTCACTTTCCGCAGCGGCCATGCGGTCAGGCTCTATCCGCTGCGCATCAGCGAGGTCGAATATCTGTCCTCGCGCACGGCGGTCGCCGCGTTCACCACCAAGGATGGTCCGCTGGCCGAAGCAGGCCTGCGCCTGCGGTTCGAGGGCACGGGCGGCATCGCGCTCGAGAAGCTGAAGATCGATGGCCTACCGCTCTATCTAGACGGATCGGAGAGCGTGCCGGGCGAGCTGTACCGCCAGCTGATCGGCGAGACCGTGCGCGTGCTCGCCAAGCCGTCGGGGTCCGCCTCGGCCAAGCCGCTCGTGCTGCCTTCGCCAGAGCAAGTCGGCTTCGCCAAGGACGAGGCGCTGCTGCCCGCCGAGGAACGCTCGTTCCGCGGCTATCGGCTGCTCGGCGAATACTTCGCTTGTCCCGAACGCTTCCTGTTCGCCGAGCTCAAGGGCCTCGGCCCGGCGTTCGCCGCTGCACAGGGCGGCCCGGTCGACGTCATCCTGCTGTTCTCGCGCAGCTCGCCGGTGCTGGCGAACGCGCTTTCGCCCGCCAATTTCCGGCTCTTCGCGACGCCGGCGATCAACTTGTTCGAAAAGCAGCTCGGCCGCGTGCAGGTCAACGAGACCGACCACGAGTTCCACGTCGTGCCCGACCGGACCCGGCCGCTCGATTTCGAGGTCTACCGCGTCCAGTCGGTCACCGCGCACATGGAGGGCGAGAACGATCCGCGCCCCGTCGCGCCGCTCTATGCGCTGGGGGCCCTGCTGTACGACTGGCGCGATGCGCTGTTCTACGTGCCGCGCCTGACCATGCGGCGCCTCTCGACCAAGGAGCAGCGCCTGCGCCGGCGCAGCGACTACACCGGCACCGAGACCTGGATCTCGCTCACCGCGCCGGGCAATCCGGAGCGCATCGGCGAGATCAAGGAACTGGCGATCAATGCGCTCGTCACCAATCGCGAGCTGCCAGCGAGCCTGACGTTCCGCGGAACCCAGCACTTCGTGCCGCCCGGCGGACCCGTGCGCGGCGTCGGCGTGCTGCGCAGCCCGAGCAAACCGCGCCCGCCGCTCGGGCTGGACGATGGCGCCTGGCGCGTGATCGGCCACCTGACGCCTAACTACGCGACGCTCGCGCCCGAGGAGGGCAGCGATCCCTCGATGCTGCGCGACCACCTCGCGCTCTATGGCCGGCGAGACGATGCGGCGATGCGCCGGCAGATCGACGGGATCAACGCCGTCAGCTCCAAGCCGGTGGTGCGCCGGGTGCCCGGGCGGGGCGCCTTGGCGGTGGCGCGGGGCAGCCGGATCGAACTGGAGCTCGACGACGGCTCGTTCGAGAACGGACGCCTGTTCCTGTTCTCGGCGGTGGTCGAGCGGTTCCTGTCGGAATTCACGACGATCAACAGCTTCACCGAAACAATCGTTAGAACGCCAGGGGAGGGCGTGGTGGCAAGATGGCCGGCCAGGATCGGGCGGAAACACACGATCTGATCGACTGGCCGGCGCTCGCCGCTCAGCTCGACCGGGCAGGGCTGTTCGCCGTGCTCCGGCGAGCGGAGGCGGGCACGCCCCACAAGCCGCGCATCGGCCAGGCCAAGCGGCCCGAGCAGTCGATCGTCGACTTGGCGCAGGAGCCGGCGATGGGCTTTGCGGGCCGCACGCTGGCGGGCCTGGAGCAGCGCTACGGCCGGCCGCAGCTGCGCGGATACTGGCTCGGCCTGACAGGTCCGATGGGGCCGCTGCCCACCCACTTGACCGAATTCGCCTGGTACGAGCGGCGCTATGCGAAAAGCCGGCCATTCGGCGACTGGCTCGACGTGATGTCCGGCCGCATGCTGCAGTTGTTCTTCCGTGCCTGGGCGCAGTCGCAGCCGACCGCCCACGCCGACCGTCCCGGTGACGACCAGTTCTCGGAATGGCTCGCCGCGCTTTCGGGCGCGATGGAGGGCGCGGGGGAGGAGAGCTCGTTCTTCGAGCGCGCCCGGGTCCACTACGCCGCGCTCTTCGCCGGTTCGCGCAGCGCCGTCGCGATCGAGGATGCCTTGAGCCACTTGCTCGGCCAGCAAGTCACCGTGCTGGAGTTCCAACCGCGCTGGCGTGACTTCGAGGTGGAGGATCGCACCCAGCTCGGCCGCGCCTTCGGCACGCTGGGCGGCGATGCGGTGCTCGGCGCCAAGATCTTCAGCGCCGCCGACGCCTTCCGGGTCGTGGTGCGGGCGCAGAGCTATCAGGACTATCTTTCGCTGATGCCGGGCGGAGCGCGCTTCGCCGTCGCGGCAGAGGCGATCGAGGCGTTCAAGCCGACGCACCTGGAGTGGGACTTGTGCGTCGAGATCGCCGATGCCGAAGCGCCGCCCGCGCGGCTCGACGGGCGCACGACGTTGGGCTGGGCAAGCTGGGTCAAGCCCGCCGCCGCTCGCCGCGAGGAGGCACGCAGGCGCCGCCGGCCGGCGCCCGTGGAGGGACCGATGCGCGCCGACGCGCACCTGAGGAAGACGAGCCCGACAAAGGCGAGCAATAAGAGAAGGATTCAGCCCCGATGACCGAGATCAGCCGCAGCGCCTTGTTCGGGCGCCTCAACCAGACCGCGCTGAAGGCGATCGAGACGGCCACCGGGTTCTGCAAGATGCGCGGCAACCCCTATGTCGAGCTCGTCCACTGGCTGCACGTGATGCTGCAGGACCCGCAGAACGACCTGGCCTCGATCCGCACCGGCTTCGGTCTGATCGACGAGAAGCTGGCGCGCGACGTGGTCGCCGCGCTCGACGCGCTGCCGCGCGGCGCGACCGCGATCTCCGATTTCTCGCCGCAGATCGAAGAGGCGATCGAGAAGGGCTGGCTCTACGCCTCGCTGCAGTTCGGCGCGAGCCGCGTGCGCACCGGTCACTTGCTGTACGGCATGCTCAAGACCCAGACGCTGAGAAACGCGCTGTTCTCGATCAGCGGCGAGTTCCGCAAGGTCTCGCCCGAGAAGCTCGCGACCGAATTCGAAGCGGCGACCAAGTCGAGCCACGAGACGACGCAAGTCGACAGCGGCGGCGGCGCGGCGCTGGGCGGTGCCGACGGCGAGCCGGGCGCCGGTCCGGTGGCCGAGGGCGAGGCGCTGGAGAAATTCTCGGTCGACCTCACGCAGCAGGCGCGCGACGGCAAGATCGATCGCATCATCGGCCGCGACGCCGAGATCCGCCAGTGCATCGACATCCTGCTGCGCCGCCGGCAGAACAACCCGATCCTCGTCGGCGAGGCGGGCGTCGGCAAGACCGCGGTGGTCGAGGGCTTCGCCAAGCGGATCGTCGATGGCGACGTGCCGCCGGTGCTGAAGGATGTGACGCTGCGCGCGCTCGACATCGGGCTGATGCAGGCCGGCGCCAGCATGAAGGGCGAGTTCGAGAAGCGCCTGCGCCAGGTGATCGACGAGGTGGAGGCGAGCCCCAAGCCGATCATCCTGTTCATCGACGAGGCCCACACGCTGATCGGCGCGGGCGGCCAGGCCGGCACCGGCGATGCCGCCAACCTGCTCAAGCCTGCGCTGGCGCGTGGCAACTTGCGCACGATCGCGGCGACGACGTATGCCGAGTACCGCCAGTACTTCGAGAAGGACCCGGCGCTCACCCGTCGCTTCCAGACTGTCGACGTCGGCGAGCCGGAGACCGAGAAGGCGATCAACATGATCCGCTCGGTCGCGCCGATGATGGAGAAGCACCATCAGGTCGTCGTGCTCGACGAGGCGGTGGCCGCGGCGGTGACGCTGTCGCAGCGCTACGTGCCCGCGCGCCAGCTGCCCGACAAGGCGGTGAGCTTGCTCGACACCGCCTGCGCGCGCGTCGCGGTCTCGCAGCATGCGACGCCGGCCCAGGTCGAGGACCGCACCCGCCGGCTCGAACTGCTCCAGGTCGAGCGCGAGATCGCGACGCGCGAGGCCGGTGGCCAGTACGCCGACGGCAGCCGCCTGCCCAAGCTCGACGAGGCGATCGCCGAAGCCACGGCGGAGGTGGAGACGATCAACGCCAAGTGGGAGGCCGAGAAGGCCGCTCTGGAAGGCGTGCGCGTGGCGCGTGACGCACTGACCGCCGCTCGCAAGGACGCGGAAGGACCCGAAGTGCCCTTCCCGCTGCTGGAAGCCGCGCTCAAGCAGGCCCTTGCGGCGATGGCCGAGGCGCACGGCGACGATCCGATGGTGTTCGGCGTGGTCGACCAGGACGCGGTCGCGGCCGTCGTCGGCGACTGGACCGGCATCCCGATGGGCCGGATGGTCAAGAACGAGATCGAGAGCGTTCTCACCATCTCCGACCAGCTCAAGAAGCGGGTGATCGGCCAGGACCACGCGATGGACGCGATCGCCAAGCGCATCCAGACCAGCCGCGCCAAGCTCGACAATCCAAACAAGCCGGTGGGCGTGTTCATGCTCTGCGGCCCCTCGGGCGTCGGCAAGACCGAGACCGCGATGGTGCTGTCCGAGTTGCTGTTCTCGGGCGACGACAGCCTGATCGTCATCAACATGAGCGAGTTCCAGGAGGCGCACACCGTCTCGACGCTCAAGGGCGCGCCGGCGGGCTACGTCGGCTATGGCCAGGGCGGCGTGCTGACCGAGGCGGTACGGCGCCGGCCCTATTCGGTGGTGCTGCTCGACGAAGTCGAGAAGGCCCATCCCGACGTCCACGAGATGTTCTTCCAGGTCTTCGACAAGGGCTTCATGAACGATGCCGAAGGGCGGTACATCGATTTCAAGAACACGCTGATCCTGCTCACCAGCAACGTCGGCACCGACCTCATCACCACGATGAGCGAGGACGAGGAGATGAAGCCCGACCCTGAGGCGCTGGCGACCGCGCTGCGGCCCGAATTGCTCAAGGTGTTCCCGCCCGCGCTGCTCGGCCGCCTGATCGTGCTGCCATACTATCCGCTCTCGCCGGCGATGCTGCAGGGCATCGTGCGCATCCAGCTCAACCGTATCGTCAAGCGCGTGGCCGACAGCCACGGCATCGCCTTCACGTATGGCGACGACGTGGTCGACCTGATCGTCTCGCGCTGCAACGAGGTCGCTTCGGGCGGCCGCCTGATCGACGCGATCCTGACCAACACCATGCTGCCCGAAGTCTCGATCGAACTCCTCAACCGCCAGATGAGCGGCGAGGAAGTGAAGGAGATCGCGGTGTCGGTTGAGGGCGACGGGTTTGGGTACGCGTTTGGGTGAGGACGTATCAAGTCTGCGTTTGAGGAGGCTGCCAGATGGATCCGGTCAAAAAGAAGAAATTCGAAAACTCGCTTGAGACGGCGATGAACGCCGCCTCGAATCGTCACGGGTGTTCGATCAAAAAGACCCAGCAGGCCCGTACAGAGCAGCAGGCGCAGCGCTTTCACATTTGCCACATGGCGCTGCACAACATGTTCAAGCACCAACGCCCCCGGCGAAAGGCTGCGGATGGGAAGACAATCGACTGGGCCTACTTAAGCGATCCGAACATCACCTGGGCGCTGATCGACACACCTGAAGGCGAGTTCCTCTTCACCAAGGATGGCAAGCCGCCGGAAAAGGAGGTCTTCGAGGGCAAATACCGCTGGGTCGCCGGAAAGGAGCCCGACGAGAAGGCGTCCAAGGCCGCCATGCAAGCCTACCTCGACAAGTACAAGGTCAAGTCGATGGCAGCGCCCGGCAAGGATGGATGCGGCGTTCCATGTGGTTGCGGAGGCTCGGCTTCGAAGCACATCACCGGCATGGCTTGCGACATGTCGGGCCTGAGGGAGTTGGGCGTCAAAATCGCGATGACCAGTCCCGGGTTTCTAGACCCGAGTGACGCGGTCGACATTTTCCTCGAGGAATTCAATCTCTGGCGCCCGATGGCGAAGCTCAAGGGCAAGCAGAAGGAGGAGTGGCACGTCGAGCCATTGGCCGGGACGCAAGTCGCCCTCATCGAGATGCACAAGCGCGTGAAAAAGAACATGGAGATATGGAACCAGCTACGGTTCAGTATCGAGTTCGTCGGCCGCATCGGAGATCATATCTAAGCCGATCGTTCGCTGGGTCTCCGAAAGGTTAACGCACCTTTCCTAAATGTAGTTTGCGTCGAATCGACCCCAACCGCAGAACTCTGGAACGTCTGTCGCAATCAGGGAAGATACGGCTCGCCGTGTTCTCCCTGTGCGGCTCGTGACGATCAGTCGCTGATGCTGTTCGCCCACTGCTGATCTTCCCGATCGGCAGCGCGAAGGAACACGTCCCAGCTTCGTGGAGGTTGTGTGGCCAAGAATATAGCACTCATCACCGGTATTACCGGTCAGGACGGCGCGTATCTGGCGCGGTTTCTCTTGGAGAAGGGCTACGAGGTCCACGGGCTCAAGCGGCGCTCCAGTTCGTTCAACACCGGGCGGATCGAGGACATCTACCAGGAACCGCAGAGCGGGCAGGGCGATCTTCATCTGCATTACGGCGACCTCACCGACTCCACCAACCTGATCCGCATCGTCCAGCAGGTGCAGCCCACCGAGATCTACAATCTCGCGGCGCAGAGCCATGTCGGCGTCAGCTTCGAGACGCCCGAGTACACGGCGAACGCCGACGGCATCGGCACGCTGCGGCTGCTCGAGGCGGTGCGCATCCTGGGGATGGAGGCGACCACGCGGTTCTACCAGGCCTCGACCTCCGAGCTTTACGGCATGGTGCAGGAAGTGCCGCAGCGCGAGTCGACGCCGTTCTACCCGCGCTCGCCCTACGGCGCGGCCAAGCTCTACGCCTACTGGATGGTGGTGAACTACCGCGAGGCTTACGGCATGCACGCCTCGAACGGCATCCTGTTCAATCACGAGAGCCCGCTGCGCGGCGAGACCTTCGTGACGCGCAAGATCACGCGCGCGGTGGCAGCGATCGCGCTCGGCCGGCAGGAGAAGCTGTGGCTGGGCAACCTCGACGCCCGGCGCGACTGGGGCCATGCCGGAGAATACGTGCGCGGCATGTGGATGATCCTGCAGCAGGATGAGCCCGACGACTTCGTGCTGGCGACCGGCGAGACCACGCAAGTGCGCCAGTTCGTCGAGTGGGCGTTCGAGGATGTGAACATCCGGCTCGACTGGGACGGGCGCGGCGCCGACGAGAAGGGCTACTGCCGCAAGTCGGGCAAGTGCCTGGTCGAGATCGATCCGCGTTATTTCCGCCCGACCGAGGTCGACTTGCTGATCGGCGATCCGAGCAAGGCGCACCAGAAGCTGGGCTGGCGGCATGAGACGCCGGTTCGCGAGCTGGTGCGCGAGATGGTGATGGCCGACCTCTCGGTGATGGCGGATCTTACGCTGGCGGGCGCCCCTCGCGGCCACGCGTGAGCGGGGACGTGGCGCAGACTTTCGAACTTGCCGGCAAGCGAGTCTACGTCGCCGGGCATCGCGGCATGGTCGGCTCGGCGCTCGTGCGGCGGCTCGCGGGCGAGGGCTGCGGCGTGCTGACCGCCCCACGCGTCGAGCTCGACTTGCGCGATCCGGCGGCGGTGAATGCCTGGTTCTCAAGGCAGCGGCCCGACGCGGTGTTCCTGGCGGCGGCGCGGGTCGGCGGCATCCTCGCCAACGACACCCGGCCGGCCGAATTCCTGCACGACAACCTGATGATCGCGGCCAATGTGATCCACGCCGCCGCGCAGGCCGGCACGGCGAAGCTGATGTTCCTGGGCTCGAGTTGCATCTACCCGCGCGAGGCCGACCAGCCGATCGCCGAGGCGGCGCTGCTGTCCGGGCCGCTGGAGCCGACCAACCAATGGTATGCGCTCGCCAAGATCGCGGGCATCAAGCTGTGCCAGGCCTATCGCCGCCAGCATGGGTGCGACTTCGTGTCGGTCATGCCGGCAAATCTCTATGGCCCCGGCGACAACTACGATCCCGAGAGCAGCCATGTGCTCCCGGCCCTCGTCCGCAAGGTGGTGGAGGCCAGGAACTCGGGTGCGCCGGCGATCACCCTGTGGGGGACCGGCACCCCGCGCCGTGAATTCCTCCACGTCGACGATCTTGCCGATGCCTGCGTGTTCCTGATGGAGCGCTATTCGGAGGAGGCGCCGATCAACGTCGGCTCGGGGACGGACATCGCGATCGCCGATCTCGCCCGCCTGATCTGCGATGTGATCGGCTATTCCGGGGAGATCCGGCACGATCTGAGCAAGCCCGACGGTACACCGCGCAAGCTGATGGCGAGCGACCGGCTGGCCGCGCTTGGCTGGGCGCCGCGCATCGGCCTTCGCGACGGCATCGCGCGCGTCTGCCGCGAGTACCAGGCGCCCCAGCCGGCGCCGGTGGCGGCCTGAGACGATGGAGGTCCTGATCCTCGGCCTCAACTACGCGCCCGAGCCGGTCGGCATCGGGCCGTGCACCGCGAGCATGGCCGAGGCGCTGGCCGAGGCTGGGCACCGGGTGCGAGTGATCTGCGCCAAGCCCTATTACCCCGACTGGCGGCCTGATCCCGCCTATGCCGGGGGTGGCGTGCGTCGCGCCGTCGAGAACGGAGTCGAGGTGCTGCGGGTGCCGATCTACGTTCCGAGCCGGCCGGGCGGGATCAACCGGATCGTCCATTACCTCAGCTTCGCGCTGGCCGCGTTCCTGCCGCTGCTGGTCGAGGCGCTGCGCCGCCGCCCGGCGGTGGTGATCGCCATTGCCCCGTCGCTGATCGCCGCGCTCGTCGGGCGGCTGATCGCCCGGCTGACCGGCGCGCGGTTCTGGCTGCACGTGCAGGACTTCGAGGTGGAGGCCGCGTTCGCCACGGGGCTGCTGCCGCGCACCGGGCTCGTGGCCAGCTTCGCCCGGTGGTTCGAGCGCCGGGCGCTCGACGCCGACTGTGTCAGCACGATCTCGCCGCAGATGTGCGCCGGGCTGGAGCGCCGCGGCATTGCGCGATCCAGGATTTTCGAACTGCGCAACGGCGCCGATCTCACCGGCATCGTCCCGCTCGACCGCCCATCCTCCTACCGCCGCGAGTGGGGGATCGATCGGCCGCACGTCGCGGTCTACTCGGGCAACATCGCCGGCAAGCAGGGGCTCGAGACCGTGATCGAGGCGGCGCGGCTGCTGCGCCATCGCCGCGACTTGCTGTTCGTGATCTGCGGCAGCGGCCCCGCGCGCGCGGCGCTGGTTCGCGCGGCCCAGGGCCTCGACAACGTGCAGTTCCGCGGACTTCAGCCGCGCGAGCGCCTGCCCGAGCTGCTCGGCATTGCCAGCGTCCACTTGCTGCCCCAGATCGACGGGATCGCCGACCTCGTGCTGCCGTCCAAGCTCACCAACATGCTGGCATCGGGCCGACCGGTCGCCGCCACCGCCGCCGCCGGGACCGCGCTCGCTGCCGAAGTCGAGGGCTGCGGCGTGCTGAGCGCGCCGGGCGACTCGAGAGCGCTGGCAACAAGCATCCTGCAAGTCATCGACGACGCGCCGCTGCGCATGCGGCTGGGCGGTGGAGCGCGCCGCCGCGCTGAGGAGCGCTGGGACCGCCGCCGCATCCTCGCCAGCTTCGAGCGCCAACTGTGCGAGCTGGCGCGATGAACATGAGTTCTCATTTTGTTCTTTCCTATTCGAACCAAATAGGTTTAGTGTCCTGCGACTCGAACGAACCAGCGCAGGAGTTTCCCATGAGCATCCAGATCACGGCCCCCGCTCCCTACGTCCCGCAATCGGCTGTCGCCTTCGCCGGGGCGGACGGCGCGACCCTCGTCTCGGCGAGCACGCCGCTGCCCACCAGCGAGCCGGCCTATGCCGCCGCCAGCGCGATCACCCCCGACACCCCGTTCGCCGCGCCGCGCGCGATCGCAGTGGTGGCGCAAGGAGCGGGCAACGTCGCCTTCCGCTTCGCCAATGCCAGCACGCTGACGGTGCCGGTCGCCGCCGGGCTCACCATCCTGCCGTTCGCGGCGACGCAAGTGCTCGCCGCCGGCACCACCGCCGCCGCCTCCTGCTACGCGCTGGCCTGAGGGGGAGGGACGAACATGCTCGCCGCCACTTTCCCCGCCGCCAGCCCCACCGCGCTGGCCAACGCCCGCCTGCTCGATCGCCTGCGCCGCGCCGCGAACAAGGCTGCGCTGTCGAACCCGCGCAATGCCGGGCTGCACCCGAGCCCGCCGACGATCACCGACAATGGCGCGGCCCTGCCGACGCCGACCACCACCAGCTACACCTGCAACTTCGCCAATCAGGGCGTCTTCCACGTCGTCGGCGGCCGCTTCGGCGTGGGCGGGCGCGTGAGTGCCGGCGTGCAGGATGCCGCCGCGACCGAGATCAACAGCTACGCCCGGTTCGAGGCGATGGCCGATTGCCGCTATTTCGCCGCGCGCGTCGGCCCGACGACGGCGCCTTATCGCTTCCTCGTCGACGGCCGCTACGTCTCGCTGACGGGCACGGTCACCGCGACCACCACCGGCAGCACCGACCAGTACCTGCTGCTCGACTTCGGCAGTCGGGCGGTGCGCCGGATCGTGGTCGAGGCGAACCGCACCGGCAAGTTCGCGGGCGCCTATGTCGAGGACGGCGCGGCGCTCTGGCCCGTCGATACCAGCGAGATTCCGCACGGCGTGTTCCTGGGCGACAGCTACGTCTTCGGCACCGGGCCGGACATCGCGGCGGACGGCATCGCGGTGCAGATGGCCGACCGCATGGGCCTGGCGATCCAGGCGAGCGGCTCGGGCGGCACCGGTTTCAACCAGACCGCGACGAGCGTCTACCGCTTCGACCAGCGCATCGCCAACGGGGACACGATGCTGGGCTATGCCGCGCCCGAAGTGGTGTTCCTGCTGACCTCGGTGAACGATGCCTACGCCGGGCAGGCCTATGCGACAGTGCAGGCCAACGCTCTTGCCGGACTGCGGTCGGTGCGGGCGCAGTTGCCCGGCGTGCCGATCGTCGTCTTCGGCTGCGTCGCCGCGCCCAACCGGATCGCGGCGCAAGTGAGCAGCGCCGAAAGCGCGGTGGCGGCGGCGGTCGGCGCCTTTGCCGATCCGCTGTGCCGCTTCGTGCCGATCGACGGCGACGCCAAGGGCAAGTGGGTCACGGGTCTCGGCTCCGAGCTGCGCTTCACCGCCGCGCTGTCGAGCGCGACCAGCGCCACGCTGGCAAGCGCGTGGCCGGCGGGCACCTCGGCTTCGGCCTACACGATCCTGTTCTCCGACGGCTCGACCCGGGTCGCCACGCTCACGCAGAACAGCACGGCGGTGAGCTGGACCGGCGCGGTGACGGCGAGTGCCACGGCGATGGTCCGCCAGACCGAAGGCAACGCGCGCTTCACCATGGGTGCGGACTGGGTGCATCCCAGCAACTACGGCGCGGCGTACCTGGGCGAGCGCTACGCGCGCGGGGCGCTGGCGGCGCTCGAGAGCATGCTGGCGTGAGCGGGGCGGCCGGACAAGGGGCGGCGACCGGCCCGCGCGAACCCCTTTGCGAGCCCCTTTGCGAGCCCCTTTGCGGGCCCCTGAGCGAGCGCTTGTGCGTGGCGGTCGTCTACCATGTCTGGCCGCACTACCGGCAGCCGGTGATGCGGGCGATGGATGCGAGCGCGGCCATCGCCTACGATTTCTACGGCAGCGGCGAGGCCCTCGACGGCGTGATCCATGCCGATACCGGTGCGGTGTCGCGCTTCGTGCGCGCGCCGTTCCGGCGGCTCGGCTCGCTGCTGTGGCAGCCGGGCGCCGTCGCCGCCGCTTCCGACCGGCGCTACCAGGCGTTGATCCTGCTTGCCGACCCGCACTTCGTCTCGACATGGGTGGCGGCGGTGATCGCCAAGGCCCGGCGGCGGCCGGTGCTGTTCTGGGGCCACGGCTGGCTGCGGCACGAGCGCGGGCTCAAGCGTCTGGTGCGCCACGCCTGTTTCGCCTTGTGCGACCGGTTCCTCGTCTACGGCGAGCGGGGCAAGCGGATCGGCGCGCGCGAGGGTTTCGCGCTCGAGCGGATCACGGTGGTGTCCAACAGCCTCGACGTGGCGCGGGCGAACGCGGTGATCGCGAGGATCGAGGCGGGGGCGCTGCGCTCGGTGCGGCCGCAGAGCTTGTTCACCGTGCCCGGGCATCCGCTGCTGGTCTGCACCGCGCGCCTGACCCGCGCCTGCCGGTTCGACTTGCTGATCGACGCGGCGGAGCTGCTGGCGGCGCGGGGCCTGCCGGTCAACGTGCTGCTGGTGGGGGAGGGGCCGGAGCGGGCTGCGCTGGAGCGACGGGCCGCGGATCTGGGCGTTTCCGCGCAGTTCTTCGGCGCCTGCTACGACGAGGATGTGACGGGCCAGTTGCTCTACCACAGCGACGTGACGGTCTCGCCGGGCAAGATCGGCCTGACTGCGATGCACAGCCTGATGTACGGCACGCCGGCCATCACCCACGGCGATTTCGACGCGCAGATGCCCGAGGTCGAGGCGATCGAGCAGGGCGTGACCGGCGCGTTCTTCCGCAAGGACGATGCGGCCAGCCTCGCCGATGCGATCGCCCGCTGGCTGGCGCAGGCGCCGCCCCGCGAGATCGTGCGCGCCGCCGCCCGGGCCGCGATCGCCCGGCGCTGGACGCCCGAGCATCAGGCGCGCACGATCGAGCAGGCGGTGCTGGAAGTCGCGCGCCGTGGCTGACGTCGCGCCGCTCCCCGAGCCTGAGCGCGTCGGCGACGCGATGATCGTGCGCTGCCGGCGCGAGGTCGAGGGGCCGGCGAAAGCGGCCCTGCGCCGGCTGCTCTTGCCGTGGCTGCGCCGGCGGCTGCGGCTGGCGGAGCTGGGCGAGGGGTTCCACTGGGGCCGCCATGTGAAGCTGGGCGCGGGCAGCCGGATCGGCCGCTACGCCTACCTCGGGCCGGACTTCACTGCGCAAGGCCCGGTCGTGGTGGGCGACTTGTGCATGATCGCCGCCGGTTGCCGCGTCATCGGCAACGACCACCGCTTCGATGTGGCCGGCACCCCGACGCGGCTCGGCTGGCCCGACGCGGCCCGCCCGGTCACGGTGTTCGGCGCCGACGCCTGGATCGGCGAGCGCGCCACGATCCGCGAGGGCGTGACGATCGGCGCCGGCGCGGTCGTCGGCGCGGGGGCGACGGTGCTGCGCGATGTCGCCCCTTACACGATCGTCGCCGGAAGCCCGGCGCGCCACATCCGCGACCGCTTCGATCCCGAAGCCTGCGACGCGCACGATCGGCTGGTGCGGGCGCCGTGGGCGCAGGCGGCGCAATGAGGGCGTTGCGCCTCGTCGACCCGGCCGTGCCGCCGGCCTGGCAGGAGGGTACCACGCGTCCGGGCCATGTCCCCGGACTGACCACGGTGATCCTCACCTTCAACGAAGCCGTCCACATCGCCCGCGCCATCGCCTGCGCGCGCGCGTTCTCGACCGAGGTGCTGGTGGTGGATTCGTATTCGACCGACGCCACCGTCGCCATCGCCCGGCGCATGGGCGCGCGCGTGGTGCAGAACGCCTGGAGCAGCCACGCGCGCCAGTGCCGCTTCGCGCTGGAGGACTGCGGCATCGCCACCGAGTGGGTGCTGCGCCTCGATGCCGACGAAGTGATCGGCCCGGACCTTGCCGCGCGCATCCTGGCGCTCGTGCCGACGCTGCCGCTGACGATCACCGGCGTCGTGCTCAACCGGCGGCACCGCTTCATGGGGCACTGGATCCGCCATGGCGGCCGTTACCCGATGCATCTGCTGCGCTGCTGGCGCCACGGCCTGGCCGAAGTGGAGGACCGCTGGATGGACGAGCATGTGCGCCTGCTGGGCGGACGCAGCGTGAAGATCGCCGGCGCCTTCACCGACGCGTGCGAGCGCGACCTCGCGTTCTTCACCGCCAAGCACAACGGCTACGCCACGCGCGAGGCGGTCGAGGTGCTGGCGCGCCGGTACGACCTGCTCCCGGCCCGGTCGGCGAGCGGCCCGGCGGTGCGACAGGCGCGGGTCAAGCGGTGGCTCAAGCACAATCTCTACGAGCGGCTGCCCCTCGGCGTGGCGCCGCTCGCCTATTTCCTGCACCGCTACGTCGTCCGACTGGGCTTCCTCGATGGCCGGGCGGGGCTGGTCTACCATCTGCTGCAGGGCTTCTGGTATCGCTTGCTGGTCCAGTGCCGCGTGCTGGAGCTCGATCGCACGCTGCGCGGCTGCGCCGGCCGCGAGGAGCGCCTCGACGCGCTGCGCCGCGCGACGGGGCTCGCGCTGTGAACGAGCGGGCGATGATCCTCGACGCCGAGCAGGCGGGCTCGCGCGCGGGGGGTCCCAGCTTCGCGCTGCGCGTGCGGCTGTGGCGCGCGGCCTTCGCCGTGTGCTGGCTGCTGCTCGCCGCCTGGACTCCGCCGCCGCTGCATCGTTGGCGCCGGCTCGTCCTCATGGCGTTCGGCGCGCGCCTCGCACCGGGCGCGATGGTCTACGGCAGCGCGAAGATCTGGTATCCGCCGTTCCTCGTGATGGGCGAGGGCGCGACGCTGGGCCCGCGCGTGCGCTGCTACAACCAGGCGCCGGTCGTCATCGGTGCCGGCGCGATCGTCTCGCAGGACGCGACGCTGTGCGCGGGCACGCACGACTACACCGATCCCGCGTTCCAGCTCGTCACGCGCCCGATCACGATCGAGGCGCGCTGCTGGATCGCGGCGGAGGCCTTCGTCGGCCCCGGCGTGCGCGTGGGCGAGGGCGCGGTGCTCGGCGCACGCGGGGTCGCCACGCACGATCTGGCCCCCGACACCGTCCACGCCGGCAACCCGGCCCGCGCGATCAAGCGCCGGCACATGCGCGAGCGGGGCTGAAACGTCATGCTGGCCACGCTCGTCTGGATCATCTTCGTCGCGGGCACGCTGCTCAATCTCAACGCATTGTGGCGCGTCGATGTGCGGCGGCTCGACCTGCTCGACGGCATCCTGCTCGGCCAGGCCTACTACGTGATCGTGCCGCTCGCCGCGTTCCTGATCGCGGGGCAGAGCGAAGCGCCCGACCTGCTGCTGGTCTACCGGCCGTACCAGGACCTCGCGACGACCTTCATGCTGCTCTCCGGGCTTTACCTGTTCCCCTTGCTGCGGCTGATCGTGCCGCGCATCCATCCGGCGAGCCGCGACACCAGCGACCCGGCCATGTTCGGCTGGGTGGTGCTGCTGTTCCTGGGCAGCGGGCTGGCCGCCTTCTCGCTCAGCGGCCTGGGCACCGGCGGCCACTGGCAAGGCAACCTCGAGGACGCGTTCCGCAATCCGGCGTTCCTGCCGATCAAGTACGCCGCCAACGTCGCGCGCAACGCGGTGTTCGCGGTCCTGCTCTACCGCGTGACCAGCGGGCGGACGAGCGCCTGGCGCGCGGTCCTGTGGGGCGGCGCCTTCGCCGTGATCGACCTGATGACCACGTTCAATCGCATCACCGCGGTCTATCTCGTCCTGCTGATCGTGCTGCTGCTCAAGCACCGGCCGGTGTCGCTCGCGCTTGCCGCCTCGGCCAGCCTCGCTGCATTCTCAAGCTTGAGCGCGCTGTGGCCCGCGTTTCGCGGGCTGGCGACGGTGCGCGGCTACTCGCTCGCCTCCTTCGCCGAGGCCTGGGACATCGCGCAGCGCGCCGGCAGCGCTGCTCCCAGAACCCTCGACGGCTCGCTCAATTCCGTGTTCGAGAGCTCGAACATCGTCGTGCTCAACTGGATCGTGACGAACTATGGCGACGCCGATCGCCCGTTCCTCGCCTTCGCGATGTTCGCGCGCCCGCTCACGCTGCTCGTTCCGGGAGCGGTGTGGCCGAGCCGGCCCGAGAACTTCGGCCTCTCGCTCGGCGAGCAGATCGCCCACTTGCCCTCGCTCGCGCTGAACTCGACGCTGTATGGCGAGAGCTACGCGAACTTCGGCTGGTTCTGGCCGCTAGGCCTCGGCGCCTTCGTGCTGCTGTGGCATGCGGCCTACCGCCTGATTGCGCCCAATGCCCGGGTGGTGCAGATGATGGGCGCGTTCGCCGGCATCGCCATGTGGCGCTTCGACGCCTCGTTCATCGGCAGCGCCGCGCTGCTGACCGGGGCGCTGGTGTTCGGCACCTGGATCGTGCGCACCAGCCACTTCAAGCCCTACGGCCGGTTCTACTTCTACTCGTTCGCCAGCCTGATCCCGGTGGTCTTCCTCGTGGGCCAGCTGCGATGATCCGCCGCATCGCGCTCGGCATCGGCGTCACCACCTTCGACAAGCTGGTGATCGCCGCGACGCAGCTGGCGCTGGTGCCGGTGCTGGCGCACCGCTGGGGCCTGGAGCGCTATGGCCTGTGGCTGCTGCTGGCGACGGTGCCGCAGTTCCTGAGCATGAGCGACTTCGGCTTTGCCACCGCCGCCGGCACGCGCATGACGATGGCCGCCGCGCGCGGCGATCGCGACGAGGTGGTGCGCGTGTTCCAGAGCGCCTGGCGCGCGATCCTGGCGAGCTCGGCAGCGATCCTGCTGGTGCTCCTGGCGGCGGTGTGGCTGATGCCTCAGGCCGTGCTCCAAGAGCTGGACGGCGCGCCGGTCGGCACGATCCGCGCGACACTCACGATCCTGGTGCTCTATGGCGTGGCGTCGGTGCAGGGCAGCATCTTTTTCGCCGGCTTCCGCGCTGCCGGGCTATTCGCGCTCGGCGGCTTCTGGAACGCGATGGTGCTGCTGATCGAGAACGCGGCGCTGATGCTGACGGTGCTGGCGGGCGGCGATCTCGTGGCGGCGGCGCTGGCGTGGCTGATCGGCCGGCTGCTCGGGCTCGCAGGACAGAACCTGTTGCTGCGCCGGCGCGTGCCGTGGCTGCGGATCGGCTGGCGGGAGGGGAACTGGCGCGAGGCGCGGCGGCTGCTCGCTCCGGCGGGCGCGGTGATGCTGCTGCCGCTCGCGCAGGCGCTGGTGCTGCAGGGCACCGCGCTGGTGGTCGGCGCGGTGGCGGGCCAGGCCGCAGTGCCGGTGTTCGCCGCCACTCGCACGCTTTCGCGCATCGGCATGCAGCTGTGCTGGATCGTGAGCACGCCGATCATGCCCGAGCTCTCCGCCGCAGCCGCGCGGGGCGATCGCCAGCGAATGGCGGCGCTGACCGGCGCGATGCTGCTCCTGTCCGGGCTGCTGGTGATCCCTTATGCGCTGGGTTTTGCGTTGCTGGGGCAGGCCGCGATCGGCGTGTGGACGCACGGCGCGATCCTGCCGCCGCAGGCGCTGGTCACGCTCGTGGCGCTCGGCCTGCTGTGCGGCGGGCTGTGGTACCCGGTCTCCAACCTGATCCTCGCGTGCAATCGCCACGCCGGCTATACCGTACGTTACGTATTGCTGGCGCTGGCGAGCCTGCCGCTTGCCGCCGTCCTCGTCGCGCGCTTCGGTGTTGCCGGCGCGGGATGGGCGATGGCGGCGCTCGATACGGCGATGCTGCTCGTGATCATCCGCCAGGCGCGCGGCGTGCTTCCCGGGCCGCGCGCGGTGCTTGCCGCCGCCGCGCCTGCGCTGGACAGGATACGGATGCGGCTTGCCAATGCCCCGCAAGGCCAAGCACAAGGAGCCGGGCACCGCTGAACCGGCCGCGCGGGCGATGCCGAGTCGAGGAAGCGGACGGGCGGGAGAGGCGAGCATGACGGTCGAGAACGCCACGAAGCGCGCGGCGGAAATGTTTGCTGAGGCCGTCGCCGGCGAGGGCTACAAGTACTGGATGTACCTCGACACCAGCAGCTGGGTCACGATCGGCTACGGCCACAAGATCGAGGATGCGGACGAGGCTACCGACATCGACTTGCGCGATGCCCAGAAGCGCGTGGTGAAGGACGAGGACAAGAAGAAGGAGTGGCAGCGGCTGCGCGCGCTCAGTCCCGGCGGCTCCGCGCTGAACTATCGGGCCGAACACTATAAGAAGGACGCCAAGCTCTTCATCACCGACGAGGAGGGCATGCGCCTGCTGCTCGACGACCTCGACGATTTCGTGAAGGCGCTGCAGCGCAAGTTCAAGAACTTCGACACCTTCCCCGAGGATGCCCAGGTCGCGCTGCTCGACATGATCTACAACCTGGGGCCGAGCGGCTTTTCCAAGTTCAAGAAGCTCAATGCCGCGATCCGCGAGCCCAAGGGGCCGGACTGGAAGAAGGCCGCCAAGTCCTGCAAGCGCCAGCCGCCGATCTCCGACGAACGCAATCGCACGGTGCGCGAACTGTTCGAGGCGGCGGCCAAGGCTGCGGCCGGCGCCGCCGGTGCCAAGCCGGGCGCGGCGCCGCCGGCTGCTCCCCCGCCGCATCCCGCGCAAGGCGGACCGCAGCCCCAGGCCCTCGTCCCGGCCGGCATGACCGCGCCCAACCATCCGACGTTGCAGTGATCGGGCCGCATCCCCGGTCGGCGGCGTGGTGCGCGCCGCTACTCCTGCTGCTGTCCTGCGCGCCCGCTCCTGCCGCCGGCCCGGCTTCGGCGGAGCAGGCCGGGGTGGCGGGCCGCTGGCAACCCTTTGACAGCGCCTCGTTCCGCGATCTCGGTGCCGTGACCGTCACGCGCCGGGCGCTGACGTTTGCGAAGGGGCTCACGATCGCGCTCGCTCCGGAAGGATCGGCCTTTCGCGTGATCGGCGTTTCCGGCAAGGCGTCCGGCATCGCCGACGGCTTCTGCGCCGGCGGACGTCCGGCGTCGGTGGCGCTGAGCCCGGTCGATCATCCCCGACCGCGCTCGCTCCGGATCGCGTTCTACGACGTGCCGACCGGCCCCGGTCCGGACCCGGGCTTCGACCTTCATCGCTGCACCTTCTTCGTCTACGTGCGCTGACGCCGCGCTCGACCGGCGCCGATAATCCTGGGGAGACCCGCTTGCCCACGCCTTACGACCGCGTCGTCTATCCCACCGCCGTCTTCGCGCAGACCCATCCCGAGCGGCTGGCGGTGCTCGCGCGCCTCGCCGGGCTCGATCCGGTGCATCCGAACGCGGCGCGCATCCTCGAGATCGGCGGCGGCAATTGCTTCAACCTGCTCTCGCTCGCGGCGATCTATCCGGGGTGCGAGGCGCATGGCTTCGACTTGTCGGAAGTGGCGATCGCGCGCGGGCAGGACATCGTCGACCATGCCAGGCTCGCCAACGTGACGCTCGCGGTCGAGGATATCGCCCGGGCGCACGAGCGCTACGCCGCCGGCTCGTTCGACTACGTCAGCGTGCACGGGGTCTACGCCTGGGTGCCCGAGCCGGTGCGCGCGGCGACGATGGCGCTGATCGCGCATGTGCTGTCCGAGCGCGGCGTCGCCTATGTCAGCTACAACTGCATGCCGGGCGGGCACGTGCGCCTGATCATGCGCGAGATGCTGCTCGACGAAATCGGCGCCATCGCCGACCCGGACGAGAAGATCGCCGCGACCCGCGCCTTCCTCACCGCCTACGCCGAGCCGCGCGAGGACGACGATGCCTTCGCCAAGACCTTGCGCCACCACGCGCGCTCGATGCTGGAGCGGCCCGACGCGGTGCTGTTCCACGATGAGCTGGGCGACTGCTATTACCCGCAGCGGCTGCTCGACGTGGTGGGGGAGGCGCGCCGCAACGGCTTGCGCTACCTGACCGATGCCGGGCGCAACCTGCATCTCGACGGGTTCCTCAAGGAGGGCGACGGTGGGAGCGATCCGGAAGGCGCGGTGCTGCGCGCGGCCTCGCGCGACGACTACACCGCGCTGCGCTTCTTCCGCCAGAGCCTGTTCGTGCGCGCCGGGCAGGAGCCCGACCGCACGATCCAGCCCGAGCGGATCGCCGACCTCCATCTCTCGACCAAGCTCAAGCGGCGCGAGGACGGCACGTTCGCGCTGGGCGAGGACGAGATCGAGGTTGCTCACGAAGGCCTGGCCGACGGCCTGACCCGCGCCGCCGCCGCCCATCCCCAGCGTGTGCCGGTGCGCGCAATCACCACCGACCCGGCGCTGCTGCGCGTGCTGCTGCAGCTCTTCGCCGAGTGGTATGTGAACCTCCATGTCGAACCCGCGCCGTTCCCGGCCGCACCGGGCGCGCGGCCCGAAGCAAGCCCGCTGGTGCGCGGCCTCCTCGAAATGGGCGACGCGATGGTGAGCACGCTCGAGCACACGCTGCTCAAGGTCGAACAACCCGAACTGCGCGCGCTTCTGTTGGCAGCGGACGGCACGCGGACAGTGGACGAGATCGCGCGGGCGGGAACCGGCATCCCGGACGAGGACATCGTGGCGGCGCTTACGGCGGCGGCGGGTCGGGCCTTGCTGCGGGGGTGAGGGTTATTCTGGCGCCGCTTTCGCCGGTTTCGGACATTGCAATACGGCTGCTTGGCGCGCATTTGAGGCGCATGCCTGATGCGCTTCGAATAGTTGCCACTGACGTTTTATACTACCATCAGGCTGACGAGCGAGCCTTTTTCGAGTGGCTAGATCGGATGACCTTCGTCGGGAACTACTACGGGGTAGTCGGCGATTTGATCATCGAGTTTAACCGTCTCCCGAGCGATGATGACCTTTGGGAAATCATTGGCTTCTGCCGACGGTATGGCATCAATATGGCTCAACTCGCAAAGTTCGAGACCGTTCGAAACAGCATATGGATGCGCGATCCTGAGAAGTTTTGGCACGCTGAAATCTTCGGCCGCGATGGTCCCGGGAACGGCAGCTAACTACCCCATCAGCCAAAAGCAGATTGGTCGCTCACGCCCATTAGCGGACATCAGCAGGTTCGCGGCTCTTAGCCCGCCCCGCTGCGACTAGGGAGCAAGCTCCCAAGTCTCGCTGCCCCTCCCGCAAGCGGGCGGGGACACCCACCATACCGCCCTCCCGCTTGCGGGAGGGCCGGAAGGCTTGGCGGTGTACCGCCTAGCCGGACGGGGTGGGTCAGCGCAGCGCTATGGTGAAGTGACGCTTACGACGGCTCTCCACGATTTCAGTCCTCCAGCACTCGACCGGCGCACCACCCCCCTCAATCCACCAGCGTGATTGAAATCCGCCGGTTCCGCGGGTCGGTGGGGTCGTTGGGGATCAGCAGTTCGCGGTCGGCGACGCCTTCGATGCGTTTGAAGCGGTCCTCGGCGATGCCGTCGCGCAGCAGGGCCTGGCGGGTGGCTTCGGCGCGGCCGGCGGAGAGCGACCAGTTGTTGCCCGGGATGCCGTCGCGCCAGGGCAGGGCGTCGGTGTGGCCGCGGATGGTGAGCGCGCCCTTGTCCGAACCCGCCGCCTGGCCGAGCGCCTGCAGCAGCGCCGTCGCCTCGGGCGTGAGCACGGTCGTGCCCAGGCGGAACATCGAGAAGTTGGCATCGTCGACCAGGTCGATCCGCACGCCTTCGGTGGTGTCGACCATGCGCACTTGCCGGGCGAGCTTGCGCAGCGCCTCGGTCGAGTTCAGCTTGGCCTCGATCTCCTGCTTGCGGGCCACGCGCTTGATGCTGGTGCCGCCCTCCTTGGGGCCGCCGGTCGCATCGCGCGGGATCGTCATCGACTTCGTCCCGGTCTGCCCGGCACGGTGCGGATAGTTGTCGGCATCGGTCAGCGACGAGCCGCCGAGCAGCCCGGTCGCGGAGCCTGCGCTTGCCTGCCGGGTCTTGACCAGCGTCGGGGTGAAGTAGTCGGCGATACCCTTGCGCTGCTTCTCGGTCGTGGCGCCGAGGATCCACAGCAAGAGGAAGAACGCCATCATCGCGGTCACGAAGTCGGCGTAGGCGACCTTCCAGGCGCCCCCGTGGTGGCCGCCCGCGACCACCGTGACCTTCTTGACGATGATCGGCGCGGGCGGCTCGTTCTTGCCCCTTTTGGCGGCGGCCACGTCAGCGCCCCCGCATCGCGTCGAGCATCTCGGACAGGCCCGGGCGGAAGGCATGGCCCAGGCCCGAGCGGGCGCTTTCCACCACGAGCGGCTGCGGCCAGCCGTGGAGGCTGGCGATTACCACTTGCTTGACCGCGTGGAAGATCATCTCGTCCTGCTCGATCACTTGCTTGAGGCGGCCGGCCATCGGCGCGACGATGCCGTAGGCGAGCAGCACGCCCATGAAGGTGCCGACCAGCGCCGAGCCGATCATCCCGCCCAGGATCGAGGGCGGCTTGTCGATCGAGCCCATCGTCTTCACCACGCCGAGCACCGCCGCGACGATGCCCAGCGCGGGCAGGGCGTCCGCCAGGTTCTGCAGCGCATGTTGCGGCTCGTGGAACTCGTGGAAGTGCGTCTTCATCGCATTGTCCATCACATCCTCGACGGCATGGACCTCGAGCGTGCCCGAGGAGACGACGATCAGGGTCAGCGTGTCGCAGATGAGATCGACGAGCGCCTTGTTGGCGATCAGGCGCGGGAATTCGGCGAAGAGCGAGGAGGACTTGGGGTCCTGCACGTGGCTTTCGA
>Ga0207644_10000406_pt1 | contig 28096 bp, 27 predicted proteins | sample KBSS73metaG_FD_184326 | JGI IMG/M metagenome (GOLD analysis project Ga0207644, IMG submission 184326) | Switchgrass rhizosphere microbial communities from Kellogg Biological Station, Michigan, USA - KBS S7-3 metaG (SPAdes) (version 2) | ecosystem: Host-associated > Plants > Roots > Rhizosphere... | reverse complement strand
GCAAGTCAGCGGTTATCCGCCGAAGGTCGACGCCGAAGTAATCGAACAAATTCGCGCACTGCCCATCGAGAGTGAATTGATATTCGAAACATTCGTTTCGCTCAGCTGCCAGAACTGCCCAGATGTTGTACAAGCACTGAATTTAATGGCAGCGCTGAATCCCAAAATTCGTCACACGATGATCGATGGCGCATTGTTTCAAGAGGAAGTGAATACGCGCGAAATCATGTCGGTACCGAGCGTATTTTTAAACGGTGCGCCATTCGGTCAGGGCCGTATGAGCATCGAAGAAATTCTCGCAAAACTCGACACCGGCGCCGTGCAACGTGCCGCCGAAAAATTAAATGAGAAAGCCACGTTCGACACATTAATTGTCGGCGGTGGACCTGCTGGTGCCGCAGCGGCAATTTACAGCGCGCGCAAAGGCATCAATACAGGCGTCGTTGCCGAACGCTTCGGCGGTCAGGTGCTCGACACATTAGCGATCGAAAATTTTATTTCGGTGCAAGAAACCGAAGGCCCGCGACTCGCCACCGCGCTCGAACAGCACGTGAAAAGTTACGGCGTCGACATCATCAATTTGCAGAAGGCACGGCAATTAATTCCTGCCGCCGAATCAACCAGCGGTCTGATCGAGATCGAATTGGAAAGCGGCGCTATTCTGCGCAGCCGCAGCGTAATCCTCGCCACTGGCGCACGCTGGCGCGAAATGAATGTGCCGGGTGAGCGCGAATATCGCGGCTGCGGCGTCGCTTACTGTCCGCATTGCGATGGCCCACTGTTTAAAGGCAAACGCGTCGCGGTGATCGGCGGCGGTAACTCGGGGGTGGAAGCGGCCATCGATCTCGCCGGTATCGTCAGCCACGTCACGCTGTTGGAATTCGATGCGAAATTGCGCGCCGATGCGGTACTGCAGAAAAAATTATTTTCGCTGCCAAACGTGACAGTCGTTACATCGGCATTGTCGACGGAAGTGACAGGTGCCGACGGCAAGGTGAATGGTCTGGCGTACACCGATCGCAATACCAATGCGTCGCACCGCATCGAACTCGAAGGCATCTTCGTGCAGATCGGTTTGCTACCCAACACCGATTGGTTGAAAGGTACGGTCGCATTGAGCCCGCGCGGCGAAATTGAAACCAATGCGCGCGGCGAAACATCGGTGCCCGGCGTATTCGCCGCCGGCGATGTAACCACGGTGCCTTATAAGCAGATTGTCATCGCGATGGGTGAAGGTGCAAAAGCGAGCTTGTCGTCGTTCGATCATTTGATTCGCACGAGCGTACCGGTGACGGAAGCCGTCGCAGCCTGATCAGGCCGCAAGTAAAAATGCCGGCATCCTCATAAGGGATGCCGGCATTTTTTTACTGAATACTCAAAAATAGCTGTGACTTAAAAATACTATGGCGTCACTTTGCCGCTGCTTTGTGAAGGCGATGCACCGAGTGCGGTGAACCGCAAAATGTAGTTACCCTGAGTCGCGGACTTAATAAAAAACTGACCGCGCGTATCGTTCGCCGGAATGGTCACCAACACCGGCGTGCCGGGCGACTGCAGGTTTCCCCCCGTCGCACCGATCGAAATGATCGGCAACGTCGATGTAAACGGCGGACTCAATACTTCTTCCACTTTCACGACGATCGGCACCGAGCGTACGTGCTGTACGCCAACATAGACGGATGCCACCGAGAACTGCGCGATATCGCCAGTAGCGGTGACGGCACCATTGGTTGCGTTGTACCGCAATTGTGGCGGCACGAAGTCCACAGTCTGGCTTGGATAAACGCAAAAGGTGCCGCATGTGGCGTCGGTGGTGATCTGATAACCGGCGAAATAAGCACCGCCTGTGGGGGTTTTGTTCAAAAAAATCGGCGCGGTACTGGTAACGCCCGGCGCGGGTGTCGGCGAAAAACCCGTGACTTTCGCGCCATCGAGATAAATACCCCAAGGCTCGGTCGGTTTGAAATCGGCGGTGAAATTCGCCCGTATTATCGACACAGGCTCCGCATTAACGCCCTGTGTAGGAGTAGTGACATTGATAACGGGACTGCATGCAGCAAACAGTGACAGAAGAAAAACAAAACCACTACGAACTGAGACATGAAAACCAGACATGGCGAGACTCCCTTCTTTATGTTGGCGGTACCGCGCTACACTGCCTGAAAAACGGCAAAACCGTTAGGAATTATTAAGAATTTTCAGCCCCCCCTTTTTAGACTCAACTGATGTGATCGCACCAGCGAAATTCCGGCAAAATCTTGATCAACAATCGGTGACACAATGTATCGAACGACGATATTTTTTTGTTCGCTAATCGTTAGCGGACTCGCATTTGGCGATTGGAAAAAAATCACCACCGGCTTTCGCTCGACAGCTTATGCCGATATCGAAAGCATTCGCAAAAACGGCGATATCACCGCAATGAATGTATTGATCGATTTCGAAAAAGCGCCGTTCGACGGCAACAACCTGCCCTATCTTTCGCTCAAGATGGCCGCTGAATACAACTGCCGCGAACGGCAATTTCGTGCAGTCGAGGTCGTATCCCACGAAGGCCGCATGGCCACCGGCAATACGCCGTACACTTCAGAGCAACCGGGAAATTGGGAATCGATTCCAGATAAATCATTGCAGAAGGCGTTATGGGAAACGGCTTGCGGTAAGCGATAAATCGCAGAGGAAGTCATCGCGACACTTTTTAATTACGCGAACTTTCTTAAGAAGGGATTAGAGACAGCGCCATCAGCAAGACGAATCAGACTCCGCGCATGCGATGGCGCACGAATCGAATTGCTATGCGCACAATCGGATGCCATCCCTTACAAAAGAATAGTGATGATAGAGCCAGGTACAGAACTGTCCGTTAATATGATACGTGGTATTCACCGAGCCCGCTTCGAAGTTGGCAGAGCCATCGCTGATCGCCTGACCGGTAATCTCAAAACCGTCGGTATCGTTGCGGATAATCGTTTGCGCGATTGCACCCGTTTAGGCAAGAAAACTTACACGACTGGCGCTCGCACATTACCCGGTCCCAACACGGACTTCTCCGCCATTGATGCCAATGACCGTGACAACCACGTCATCGCCGATGAAAATCAATTGGAATTTACTGTAACCAAGCATGTGCAAGCACAAGCACTGCACCGCGAAATACATAGGGGCATACACGTTACTTTTTTCGGCAATCAAATTCCCTGTACGAACATCATTGGCACATAATCATTAAAAAGGCTCTTTGGAGCTGTCATAAACTGGATTAACTGTCAGCTCTAGCGAGAGCTTGTGCGTCTGGTAGCATGATTCACTGGTCGGCATATTCAGATGAAAATCCTCTACCCGTACTTGAACCTCACCGTCACAAAACGCAGATAAAAACTTCGATAACTCTACTTCTATATCAGCTGAGTTGAGACGCTTCATCGATTGGCGGATATTTATGTAATCCTCCGATTGAAAAACCGTCGTCAATTTTTCGGAGATTGCTGGAGAGATATATGTACCAGCAACAACCTGCTCCAACCGCTCAATAATTTGCCTTTTTTGATCAGGATGAACATCTACAACCTGCCTCTTAATATCGTTCAGCATTGCTGCGGCTGCCGTTGCTTCGAGGGGAATTTGAGAAAGAGTGATTATGGCCATATTAATCGTGCCTTATAAATTAAACGCAATAGTACAGGTCTGCATAAATTCGCAGCATTTAAAAATTAGCTACGAAAAAGCGGGGGTTCTGTATGCCTACAAATTCTGCTCTGAGTATCCGCACGGTGTCGAGGAAGATGCGATGTAATTTGACACCCTATCCGCGAAAACGTCGACCCTAGTTGTCGCACGTCTTAACAATAATTGCAGCGATAGCTTGTGATCAAGGCAAGCATTTAGTTCCGGCCTCACACTGATATTGAGGATATGTCTAAGCCCGTTTACATCCCCCTTAGAATTCTCACTAACAATAAATACCTTTCTGTAAGTAATCAGATTCGCAAGAGCTTTCGCTACGACTCTATCATCTGACCAAGAAAAACCCGGAACCCTTTCTCCATATTCAACATCAGCAGCTAAGCTTTCGATACCACAGGTGCTGACAATTTCTCCATCACGAGTACGCCGCAAGTCCTGCCAAAGCGGAAACACCATAAATACAGCGCCACAACGCACTAAACGAGACATGGCATTCTGCATTGCTGCGCTATCACTACATTCGTCTATCCCAACAGCCACTCTTGCTTCTGCGCCGTACGCCTGTGAAGCAGACTCCCATTCAATTATTTGCCGAGTAAACGCTCGATGGTTGCTCAAAAGCATAAGCGGTTATACCCCTATAAAAATGACATCACATTCCTTCGTTAAGTTGCCGGGTAGGCCAAGCGCCAACAACAGAATTATCGTTGGAGGGCTTGGCACCATCCTTAAGCTTTCTGAACCGCGTACACGATCAGCTTCCAAGCTATTTGCCCGGATGACGGATTGTGCTGTCGGTGATTTTGAGGTGGCAACTTGTGCCCCTGCGGCTGCGCGATTTCATCACCGCAAGAAGTGCATCGATAGATGCCGTGGTACGGAGCGGAAGTGCCGGGATGGAAAACGTCGTCAAACGCTGAATGGGTGTTTGCTTCTAAATACTGCGCGTATTTGTAGAGTGCCATTTCATACTCCTTGTCGTCGTCTCGACGATAAAGTGATAGAGGACGCTGATCATTCTATAACCAGCCACGCAAGACTATCTCTCTAGTAATTGAAGAGCAAGCATTTGTTTCCGCCTCCTTATAGTGATTTTTTACGTACTAGCAAACTTCCAATGCCGCTGACAAAATATTTCATGGGAAGAAAAATTTTTTTGAAAAAATATTTATTTGAATTTACGCCTCGAATTACGCCTCGCGCATGACACCAACCACCTCTTGATCAGAGTCGGTGTTGAAGTACCGTTGCAACGCTAGGAATTGAGCTTGCTTGAAATCAGATGTGCCTAAAGATTTGCGAATCTCGCGGCGTTTGCCTGTAGGAAGCAGGAAGGTTTTGCGGTAATACCAGTTGCCTGATTTATGGCGATAAAGAAATGTCATGGTGTGTTACTCCGTGAAAATTGAACGGATCAACAACCACTAAATCTATTAAATTCAATAAGTTAAAAATTTGGAGGCAGCCCCATCAGCCACACCCCGGCACACGAATCAACAGCTACCGTTGCTCCCTTCCGGGCCTGGCGGGGTTCACTATCTATCGTTGCGAGGGGACCGATGAGGCCACCATAACAAGAAGCCCTCGCCGAACGGTCAGCTCGACGAGGGCGCGTATTGTGCTGAAAAAGCCACAACGGTGCAACCGCTGGTTTTAGTTACTGCGGTGGAAATTTCTTAAAGAGTGCGGCCACACTTTCGCGAATATATTGGTCGCGCTCCTGCGGCGTTTTGAAATCCGGTACACGGCGCGAGGCGATACCGCGCCATACCAATTGCTTGGTTTTTGCATCAACCATGTCGACGATTAACTTGCCCTGCGTGTATTGCGAGACCCAGACATCGTTATCGAAACCCGGGCCCCAGCAACGCCAGCAGGGGTAGTAACCGAAATTGGAATGGAAGGTATTGATATCGAGTTTTTCTTCTTCGCCGATGTGATAAGCAACCAGTACGCTCGCAGCCGCTTCGTTCGGCGCCAGCGTGAAGCCTTTGGCGGCGAGTTGATCGTCGACCGCGCGATGCACGCGACCCGCGACTAGATCGTTATCGACCATCGGATCGGCCTTATGCATTGGCCGCGACATCCATGCATACGTCGGAGTTGCCGGCATTTGCCAGCTCGGGTCGTAATCGGTGCTGACGGGAATCGCACCGCAGGCATTCAATACCACGGTAGCGAGCACGATTCCGTAGACGCGCAGCCATTTGCTCATGATCGTATCCTCAAGCTAAAGATTATTTATTGTGTGTGGCTGTTGGACGCTGCCGCCACCGCCCCGGTTCCCAGATGGGTTGCCAAAAACTGATCCATCGCCTCGAATAACTTTATCCGGTGTTCATAATCGCTGAGCCAGTGATCGCCATCTTCCAGTTCGATGAACTGATGCGGCTTGCCCGCAGCTTGGAGTGCGGCAGCCATGTCTCTACTCTGCTGAACCGGAACGACTCGATCTTTGCTGCCGTGCACCAACAACACCGGAATTTGAATTTTTTCGGCTTGTTGACGCGGCGAATTGGCCTGCAGCTGCTCGCGATCGCCCCAGTATTCACCGATCTGCTTTTCCACGACATCACTATTAATGTAATCGCGCTGGTGTAGCAGCAGATCGCGAAGATCGGCGACGCCTGCAAAGCTTACCGCGCAGCGGTAAATATTCGAATCTTTTGCCGCGCCCATCAGCGCAGCATAACCGCCAAAGCTTGCACCAACGATACAAATACGATTTTTATTGGCAATGCCCGCGTCGATCAACCAGTGGGTGCCGTCGACAATATCGTCCTGCATATGCAAACCCCACTGCTTAAAACCGGCCGCCATGAAATCGTAGCCGTGGCCTGCGGAGCCGCGAAAATCCATCTGCAACACGGCATAACCGCGGTTGGCAAAAAACTCGGTCCAATAATCGAAATCCGTGCCGTCCTTACTAATAGGACCGCCATGCGGAAAAATCACCGTCGGCAAATTTTTCGCATCCGCACCTTTTGGAATCGTCAGATAGGCTTGAATATCCGCGCCGTCGCGCGCCTTGTAATGCATCACTTTTTTGCCCGCCAGTATATCCGCACTCAACGCCGGATATTGAGAACCAATCGGCTGCAGCGTTTTGGCTTTGCGATCGCCGAGATAATAAGTCCCCGGCTGGGTGCTATTCGCCGTAAATAATAAATATCTCGTTTCATCTTCGCTGAAAGAAACAAACGAGTTCAGCGTATCCGGCATTACCTTATCAATACCTTTCGATAGTCCCTGAAACGATTCATCCCAGAATTCATACTGACCGCGCTCATCTCTGTTTGCGATACCAACCACCGCATGGCTTTTTTCGGAATAAAACAGCGAGCCTTCGACATCGATATTGGCCTGCGCCGATATCGGCACAAGCTTCAGCTCCGGATCACGCAAATCAACGGTAAATACGCCACGGTTATTATTTTTATAGGCGCTCACATACAAAATGTTCGGATCGAACGCGAAACCTAACGGCTCGATTTGATTCTCGCCTAGCGCGGCGAACTTCCATGCCGTTTTCCACTGCTTTTGCTCGGGATCGCAAAATGAAATTTCGTAATCGGCATCCTCTTTCTTAAACTGATAATTGGTTTTAATCGCAACGCGCGCCCGATGCTGGCGATCGGTGACCCAATCGAGCACAAACTCCCTACCATTCTGTACCTTGTCGCGAGAACCATCATTAATATCGACCTTGAAAATATCCGGTGCCAGCGGCTTGCCGATATCGAGCGCGAGCAAAATATGATTAGGATCATCCGGCAGCCAGTCGATCACTTTGTCTTGAAATTGCGAATCATGATGCTCGTGTAATCCATCTGGATTGAAGTGCACGAGATTGACTAAGCCTTCGCCATTTGCCCGCACAGAAACTAAACGCGTTTCGACAGTAGTCACGCCATTGCGGCTCGATGCCATGCGCACGCTCACTACGATGCGGTCATTACCCTTCCATCGAAACCAATTAATCGAGCGAGTCTTGTTATCGACAGTAAACAGCACGGATACCTTAGGCTGCGCAAGCGTTTGTGTCACAAGCAGCGTATTCGGGCCTTTGTTAAATAACGTTGCTACCTTTTGCCCATCCGGCGATAAGCGCATGCTGCTGATTTCCGGCAACGACGCAAAAGCGGAAGCTGGCAATTTTTCCACCGCGAGTGCATTCACGGCGACAACAGATAATAGAAACCCAGCCAATAGCAATTTGATGTCGATCATTATTATTTCGTCCTTTGATGTAAAGCTCAGGTATGGCAGTTCCCCGCCGCCGGCAATCTTACGAGGCCGACCGCATTGGCTGCAACCGGCGCTGGTCAGTGGTCATGGGATGGCTGCTATAATCGCGTCCCGCTGCTGTGAAGCGTTCGACAACAATTTTCCGGCAGCTTGCAGAAGGTCCGTTATGCTGCCAGGCCTCGACATCAAACAGTACAGCACGCTGCTCGATAAGCTCTACGAAGGGCCGTTCGAAGAAGTGCCTTTTCTGGCATTTCTCGATGAATTGCGCGCGTTGCTCGAATTGAATTTCGCCACGCTGATTTTACGTCAACCCAACAGCCATGATCCCGGCATGCAATTCATGAGCGGGCTCAACCGACCGCCGACCTCGATTCATTCGGGCGCGCCCAATGCCAGCAGTTATTACGCGCTCGATCCGCTGCACGAATTACCGGAAAATCAAGTTATCGCGCTCGATGAATTGATCCCACGCCAAAAACTCGAACAAACAGAATTCTATAAACAGTATTTGCAAAACGACGACCTCTACCATGTTATAGGTATCGATCTGTGCGATTCGCAGGGACGCCGTTTCGCGCTACGTCTGTGTCGACCGCAATCGGGCCATTCGTTTTCGCACGAAGAACGCGAGCTGATCGCAACATTGGCCAGCCACGTCTGTCGCGCGGTGGCTAATGGCGTCAAATCGATTCAGCTCGAATCGGAACGACAGTTTTATGCGCGCGCCACATTCGCACGTACGATCGGATCGATCACACTCGACGAACACGGCTACATCGTGCAATGCAACGACGCAGCGGAGCGTTTTCTCGGCGAGAAAGACGGCGTCGCGCGCCTGCACAATCAAATTCATCTCAAAAACACAGAACTGAATGAAACACTGCGCCAGCAGATTCAAATCGCATTAAAAAATCAGCGCAGTGAAATCGCGCCACCGCTGGCGATTCAGGCGATGTCAGTACCGCGACCTTCCGGTAAACCCGATTACGAATTAGTGGTGAAACCGCTGCCGGTCGATCGCTATATCGCACCGAGTCATACGCCGCATCTGATCGTATTTATCAGCAGCCCGGCGGAAAAAATTGCGATCTCGACCAAAACGTTGATGACGCTGTATCACCTGACACACACCGAAGCAACGCTGACAATTTTGCTGGCTGAAGGTAAAACACTCGACGAGGTGACGCAGGAATTGAATATCGCGCGCAATACGGCGCGTGCACATTTGCGGGCGATATTTTCGAAAACGGGTGTCACGCAGCAATCGATGCTGGTGAGTTTAGTGCTGAAAAGTCTGGCGTCGATTGCGCCGCAATAGCGTCATACGGAAATAAAAAAAGCGGACATCAAGTCCGTTTTTTTTATTTCTCGAAAACTTAATGTTTGATTTTTTCTTCCGAGTTCGATGCCTGCAAAAATGCTGGTGCTTCACCGCCGCCATCGGCGGTAATCGCAGAACCGCTGACATAGGCACTCAGCGACGATGCCAGCACCAAACACAAATTCGCGATATCTTCCGGCGTTGCCATGCGGCCGAGCGGAATGGTGCGACCGACCGCAGCGATGCCTTCGTCATCGCCATAATGCAGATGCGCCTGCTCGGTGACGATCAGGCCGGCGATGATCGAATTGACACGCACCTTCGGCGCCCACTCCACCGCGAGCGAACGCGATAAATTCACCAGACCCGCTTTCGCCGCACCATAAGCGGCGGTGCCTGGCGACGGGCGCGCGGCACTCACGCTGGCGATATTGACGATGGTGCTGCCCGCTTCCTGCTTTTGCATGATGCGGTTCGCGGCCTGCGCGATATTCAACGGCGCAATTAAATTGAGCTGAATGATTTTTTCGTGGAAACGCGGCGACGCCGTGGCAGCATCGGCTATCGGTGCGCCGCCAGCGTTGTTGACGAGGCAATCGAGCCGCCCGAATTCACTTTCGATCCACGTGAAATAATCGTTGATCGCTTCGATATCGCGCACATCGAGTGCCCGAAAAATTGCGCTGCGACCATCGGCCTGCGGTAATACGTCGGGCGCATTGCGCGCGCAGGTAATGACGGTGGCACCGGCCTGCAGAAATTTTTCGCAAATACCTTTACCGACGCCTTTGGTGCCGCCGGTAACAAACACTACTTTTCCATTTAAATCGATCGTAATCATGTTCGGCAAAAACTATTCAGCAGGAACGAAATTTTCGGGGCCAAAATACGCTTTCATCGAAACGATTTTGCCCTGTGCATCAAATTGAAAAATATCGATAACTTCAACACGCATGCGCTTCCCTTCCAGCGTCAACGTGACACCGAACGGAAACGCCGCCTGATTACCGGCCACGCGAATGGCGCCGAGTAGATTGAGTTTCAATGCCACCGACGGATGCGTATTCTTTTTGTAAAACTCGGTGATCGCCGCGATACCGTGTATCGCTTCGGTGCCGACCGGATCTTCCAACGTGGCGTTTTCCGCGTAGAGATTGGCAACACTCTGCCAATCTCCCGCCGCCATCAAACGGATGTAATCGTTCACTACTGATTTGTAATGCTCTGCGCTCATGCGATCACTCCTTATTTATTAAACGACTTCGAACAGACCCGCTGCGCCCATACCACCGCCGATGCACATCGTCACGACGACGTATTTCACACCACGACGTTTGCCTTCGATCAGCGCGTGGCCGGTCATGCGTGCACCGCTCATGCCGAACGGATGGCCGATGGCAATGGCGCCGCCGTTGACGTTCATTTTTTCGTTGTCGATACCGAGCTTATCGCGACAATAAATCACCTGCGATGCGAACGCTTCATTCAATTCCCACAAACCGATATCGCTGACTGTCAAACCATGTTGTTTCAGCAATTTCGGTACTGCGTAAATCGGGCCGATACCCATTTCATCCGCTTTGCAGCCGGCGACCGCAACTCCGCGATAAATACCGAGCGGGGTCAGATTATTTTTCTCGGCAAATTTGCTGTCGACCAGCACCGATGCCGATGCGCCGTCGGATAATTGCGACGCATTACCGGCGGTGATGAAACGACCTTCTTTCACCCACTGGCCGTCTTTCCACACCGGCTTCAGCGATTTCAAACCTTCGAGTGTGGTATCGGCGCGATTGCATTCGTCCTGTTTCAGCGTGACTTCTTTATAAGTGACGTCGCCGGTTTCTTTATTGGTGATCGCCATTACCGATGCCATCGGCACGATCTCAGCGTCGAATTTGCCATCGCGCTGACCGGCCGCGATGCGCATCTGGCTTTGATACGAATATTCATCCTGTGCATCGCGCGAAATGCCGTAACGCTCGGCAACGATTTCGGCGGTTTCGATCATCGGAATATAAGCGGTCGGATCAACCGCAAGCACGGCTTTCGATACGTTGCGATAGGTGTTCTTGTGCTTGGTTTGCGTCAGCGAAATCGATTCGAGACCACCGGCAACGACGACATCGTATTCATTGCACATAATGCCTTTCGCGGCATGCGCAATTGCCATCAAGCCCGACGAGCATTGACGTTCGATCGTCATGCCCGGCACTTGATCGGGCAGCCCGGCGACTACCGCCGACAGACGACCGATGTTGTACGACTGAGTGCCCTGCAATGCGACCGCGCCGATCACGCAATCTTCGAACAAGGCCGGGTCGATACCCGAACGCTCGACCGCCGCGCGCACGACATGACCGCCCAGCGCCGGCGCTTCGGTATCGTTAAAAGCACCGCGAAATGCCTTGCCCATCGGGGTGCGTGCGGTTGAAACAATGACGGCTTCTCTCATGATCGATTCCTGCTGCTTTCAATAATGGGGCGTGGGTCGGTATTGGTGCCGGATAAACAGCGCTCACCCTACCGCAGCGGCTCGCGGAATTCATAGTCCAAAAGGCTTAATGGTCGACCGGCGTGAGGTAAACTGCCGCCCTATCGCAAAAACCAACAATAATCACGGTGGCAATCGATGGTCAAAAACCCCGCTTATTCATGGCTTCGCATCGCACTCAGTTGCCTGCTATTCGCGTTTGCGGCTCCCAGTCATGCGTTGAACATTATGTTGGTCAACGACGATGGCTGCACCGCGCCAGGCATCAACGCGCTCGCCGATGCGCTGCAAGCGGCCGGCCATCACATAGAAATGTACGCGCCGGCGTCGGATCAGAGCGGTCAAGGCACACGGCTGACGCTGGTCAGCGCCGGCTGCCAAAAACTGAACTTTCAGGTCGGGCAACTCGATATCAATTACGCAAAAACCAGCGCGGAAAATCGCCGCTGCATCGCGGTCGCCACCAGTGGCTGCAAAACCCCCTTGCCACTTCCGTTTATTGCCGATGGTCAGCGTGTTAGCGCCAGCCCGGCCGATTCAGCATTGATCGGGCTGCAGATGATGAGCGGTGCCAGCAAACCCGATTTGGTAATCTCCGGCATCAATCGCGGCGAAAACGTCGGCGCGACTACCAACCATTCAGGCACTGTTAGCGCCGCAGTAACCGCCCTCAATCACGGCATTCCCGCTATCGCAGTCAGCCTCGGTATTCCCGCCGCGGACGAACGTTATCGGCTCGCCGCCAAGCTGGTGGTCGACGTAGTCGCGCGCTTGCAGACGAAAGCCAACGGCGGGCTGATACTGCCTTCAGGCACCGGCCTCAATATTAATTATCCCGGCAGCGGCACACCGAAAGGTGTGTTGTTTACCCATATCGGAACCTTCTCGACGATCGCCCTCGAGCCGCGGTTGCAAAAAGACGGCAGCATCAATCTCGGCATCCTGATGGATTTGAAACCGCAGGGACTCGCGCCGGAAAAAATTAGCGATGAAGGCATTGCACTGCGCGAAGGTTACGTGAGTATTTCGACCATCGGCAGCAATTGGGACGCAACCACAGCGCAGAACGACGATAGCCGGCAACGCCTGGGCAACCTCGCGCCTTAGTTAAATCGTTAGACAAATAGAATTAAATGGTTAGAAAGACAAACCCGTCAACTCCACTCGGATCGATAAGGAATTTCGTATGGAAATCGCTGCAACCAATTCTTCAATGACACGCGCCGAGCGCAAGGTGGTATTCGCCTCGTCACTCGGCACTGTGTTCGAGTGGTACGACTTTTATCTATATGGATCGCTCGCCGCGATTATCAGTAAGCAATTTTTTTCCGGCGTCAACGAAACGGCTGCGTTCATTTTCGCGCTGCTCGCCTTCGCGGCGGGTTTTGCAGTGCGACCGTTCGGCGCATTGGTATTCGGTCGGCTCGGCGATCTGGTCGGTCGTAAATACACTTTCCTCGTCACGATTTTAATCATGGGCTTTTCGACATTCGTGGTCGGTTGCCTGCCGTCGTACGCATCCATCGGGATGGCGGCGCCGATCATTTTGATCGCATTGCGCTTGCTGCAGGGATTGGCACTCGGCGGCGAATACGGCGGTGCCGCGACTTATGTGGCGGAACACGCGCCGCATGGCAAACGCGGTCTGTTCACCAGTTGGATTCAAACCACCGCGACGCTCGGTTTATTTTTATCGCTGATCGTCATTCTGGTCACACGCACCAGCATTGGCGAAGACGCCTTTACCGCATGGGGCTGGCGCATTCCATTTCTGGTGTCATCACTGCTGCTCGCAATTTCGGTGTGGATTCGTTTATCGCTGAGCGAATCGCCGGCGTTTCAGCGCATGAAAGATGAAGGTAAACATTCAAAGGCGCCGCTGCGCGAATCGTTCGGTGAATGGAAGAATTTAAAAATCGTCATTCTGGCGCTGCTCGGTCTCACCGCGGGCCAAGCTGTCGTTTGGTATACCGGCCAGTTTTACGCATTATTTTTTCTGACAAAAATTTTGAAAGTCGAAGATGCAACCGCGAATATTTACATCGCATTATCGCTGCTGATCGCCACGCCGTTCTTCGTCATCTTCGGCGCGCTGTCGGACAAAATCGGGCGCAAGCCAATCATCATGTTCGGTTGCCTGCTCGCTGCGCTGACGTATTTCCCAATCTTCAAAGCATTGACGCATTATGCGAATCCAGCGCTCGAAGCCGCACAGGTGAATGCGCCGGTAGTAGTCAACGCCGATCCCGCCACGTGTTCATTTCAATTCGATCCGGTCGGTAAAGCGCACTTCGCCAGCTCGTGCGATATCGTGAAATCTTTTCTCGCGAAAAACAGCGTGAATTATTCGAACAATGCGCTGCCCGCCGGCGCGCTGGCTTCGGTAAAAATCGGCGATACCGTTATCGATAGTTTTGAAGGCACGACACTCAGCAAAGCCGAATTCAAAACGCGCAGCGATGCGTTCAATAAAGAACTCGGCGACGCGATCAAGGCTGCGGGTTATCCGGCGAAAGCCGACTCCACGCAAATTAATGCACCGATGGTCGTCGCGCTGCTGGCGCTGTTGGTGTTGTACGTGACGATGGTATATGGCCCGATCGCGGCAATTCTTGTCGAATTATTTCCCACGCGCATTCGCTATACATCGATGTCACTGCCCTATCACATCGGCAACGGTTGGTTCGGCGGATTCTTGCCAACCACCGCCTTTGCGATGGTGGCAGCGACCGGCGATATTTATTACGGCTTGTGGTATCCGATCGGCGTTGCGGCGATGACGCTGGTGATCGGCACGCTATTTATTCGCGAAACGAAAGATGTCGATATTTATCAGCACGATTAATACGAGGACGTAAATATTCGTCCATCCATCAATCCATAAGAGGTAAATCATCATGACCAGATTAAATGGAAAAGTGGCATTGGTAACGGGCGCCGGCCAGGGCGTCGGTCAGGGCATTGCATTCGCGCTTGCCAATGAAGGCGCGGCAATCGCGGTAACCGGTCGCACTTTATCGAAAGTGCAGGACACTGTCGGCGAAATCAAACGCCGCGGCGGCAAAGCGATTGGGCTCGAAGTGAATGTGAAAGATGCCGATGCACTGGCACGCTGTGTCGATGAAACCGTCAAGCAATTCGGCGGTTTGAATATCTTAATCAACAACGCACAGGAAGTGCCGCTCGGCGATTTGCTTTCGGTCACCGATGAAGCGTTCACCGCCGGTTACGAATCAGGCCCGCTCGCGACGTTTCGTTTGATGAAATTGTGTTATCCGCATTTGAAAGGCAATGGCAGCATCGTCAATCTCGCCACCTCCGCCGCCAAGCGTTGGGACATGAGCACCTACGGCGCGTATGCGGCGGTGAAAGAAGGGATTCGCTCGCTGACGCGCGCCGCTGCATGCGAATGGGGTAAGGACGGTATTCGCACCAACGTGATTTTGCCGCACGCGAAATCGCCGGGATTGCAGGGGTGGATTAAAGCATTTCCGGAAGAATCCGCTGCATTCATCGCTACGATTCCGCTGCGTCGCATCGGCGAATGCGAAGAAGATATCGGCCGCTTCGTCGCCACACTGTGCTCCGATGATTGCCGTTACGTGAATGGCCAAAGCATTGCGCTCGATGGCGGTCAGGCGTATCTGGGATAATTATCAATAAAAAATAATCGCAGATTCGAAAAAAACGTTTTTTCACTCGGAGAGGCAAATGAATTTCCCATCCGCTCAACGGCTATCCGCTTTGATGCATCGATATACGGATACGGGCGAGGTCGCCGGTGCTGTTGCTCTCATCGAGCACAACGGTCAAACCATTTTTTCGGACCGCTCTGGATATGCTGACATTCAGCGCAAAACTCCCGTTGAGGCGAATTCGATTTTTCGCATTGCATCGATGACAAAACCGATTACCTCGGCGATGGCGCTGATGCTGGTAGACCAGGGTACATTACGTTTGGAAGACCCTATCGCGAAATGGATACCTGAGCTCGCGAATCCCAAAGTATTAATGCACGCGAACGCGAATATTGACGAGACTGTGGATGCTATACGCCCTATCACCCTCCATGATTTATTAATGCATCGATCGGGACTCGCTTATCCATTTAGTGCGAACCCATCGCTGACGGACGCGCTGCGCCGGGCCACAGGTTCGCTCGATATCGTCCCTGACTGCGATCCCGATGAATGGTTGCGCCGGGTTGCCACGCTGCCGTTAATGTTTCAGCCGGGCAGTCGATGGCATTACGGTTACTCAACGGACGTGCTTGGAATCCTGCTTGCGCGCGCGACGCATCAATCGCTCGGAGAGCTGCTGCGAGAGCGAATATTTTTGCCACTCCAGATGAGCGATACCGGCTTTTATGTTGGCGCCGATCGCTTGAATCGCTTAACCACCGCCTATGTACGCTTGCCGCAGAGCGACGTTCTGATGCCGATGGATTCTCAAGACGGACGATGGTCGCGCCCGGCGGTTTTCGAATCGGGCGGCGCCGGTCTTGTTTCGACTGCAAAAGATTACATGGCCTTCGCTCGATTGCTTCTCAACAAAGGCGAGGCGCATGGCAAGCAACTTTTATCAGCAAACGCCGTTGCAATGATGACGACGGATGCCTTGCGACCGGACGAGCATCAACATCCATTTTTAAATCTGGAGGACTATTGGTCTTATCAAGGATTCGGCCTGGGATTGTCCATGGTTACCGATTCAACTCGCAGCCCGGCAGCGGCTTCGCAGGGGCAATACACTTGGCCGGGCGCGTTCGGCACATTTTGGTTTGCCGCCCCGGATAAAAACTTGATCGCAATATTATTGTTTCAAGAATACTGGAGTCAGTCCGCCATTCAGCGCGATTTCCAAAATATGGCGCATGAAATCGTCGCATCGTTTTGATAAGCCGTCGCAATTTCTCAGATTTTTTGTAATTACTGCGTGTGCTTTCTGAAAATATCTATTAAACGCCGTGAAAAGCTCCTATCAGAGCAGCCTCACCATTAAGGCGCAAATATTGCTCGGCTGAGTGGAACGATGTCGAATGCGCTGCTAAAAAAGCCCAGGACCGCGTAGAAGAAGGTGCGGATTACACGAAGGATAAAGCGAAGGAAATTAAAAACGACGTCGATGCCGACAAGAAATAAAATTTAATGTGCAAGGCGCAATTTTTTGAGACCTTGTGCGCGCCCTCCTTTCAATTTCGAATTGATCAAAAAACAATATAACCAGTCGATTAATTATTAGTTATCCAATTAATTAACCCTTAAGTAATCAATCGTTAGGCGGATCATCATGTCAATTCGACATGCGCCATCACCAGCGCTGCCATTGCATTTGATATTTGCTCATCTTCCCACGCAAACCTGCGACCACACCGAGCTTGTCGTGCTCGGGCCGATTTTGATTAGTCTTCCATTTATCAAGCAACCGTTGAATGGGAATCTCTATACCCACTATCGCTGCGAGTAATTTATTCGTGAAATCAGCCGGTGCATCGTCACAGTTTTGCCGCGATGGCGTCCGTAATATGGGAAGCCTTCTGCAGATGGACAATAGTTTTACAAGATAAATAATTGTTTTGTCCTTTCATTGCGCCGTTGGTTTGTTAGCTATTAGAGTGCGACGGCCTGACGTATTTCGCAGGTAAATTAGTCACGTGATGCCGACAAAAAATCTAACGCAAGTCGAGTAAACGCTGACTCCAGCCTCCTCTAGATTGTTCAAATACAGATGATGGCTAACCCTAAATGTAATCGATAACAATGGGGAATTAATGATGAAATCTCGGCAAATCATTTTTGTACCAAAACTTCTACGTCGTCTGATTGCTGCCAGCGCAACTCTCGGTGTTGTCCTATCCGCGCATGCCGAAAAGGCACTCGACGAAGTTATTGTTACGGCACAGAAAAAAGACGAAACGTTGCAGACAGTGCCGATGGCAATTAACGCGGTAACCGCCGAGACAATTGCCAAGTACAACCTGCTCGATTTCAAGGATATCCAATCTGTCACACCAGGCCTGACGATCAAGGCTCAGGACAGCCGTACTTACTCTGTGGCACTACGAGGCTTGGCTGTATTAACCGACTCTGTCGCCAGCCCCAGCGTGGCCATTTATTGGAATGAAATTAACTACGATATTGATAGCGCCTACAAGGCGATGTATGACGTAGGCCAAATCGAAGTTCTGCGTGGCCCACAGGGCACCTTGCGCGGCATCACCTCGCCGTCCGGTGCCATTACCATCAGAACCAAAACTCCCAGCTTCAGTGAGATAGAAGGTACGGTCGAGCAATCGCTGGGGGAACGCAGCCTTTCCAATACCCAGTTTGGTGTAAGTCTTCCGCTTATCGAAGACAAGCTCGCGATGCGCGTGGCTGGTGTATACGATTACAACAAGACCAGCGGTATCGAAAATATCGTCACCGGACAGGAAAACGCCAGCCTAAATCGAAGCGGTCGTGTCACCTTAGGGTTGCGCGCTACGGAGAATCTCGAGGCGCAACTCGTTTATCAATACTTGGAATCAAACACTTCTGGCTTGAATCCGATGACTGGTTGTGGAACCGGAAATGTGACTACCTGCCTGAGCCCTTATGATCTGAAATCCGTGGCTGCCGAAAACTCAAATACATTCCAGCGTCGCCAGGTTACGGGTCTGCGCGTCGAGTGGGATCTGGGACCGGCGACATTAACGTCGGTCACTGGCTACCAGGACCAAATGAATAATGTCTCGCGCAATATGGACAGTGGGAACGCTATCCCGACTGCGATCACTGCGGCGAGTGCATCAGACCAACAAACTGTTGTCTCCGATATTCATAGCATTACGCAGGAGCTACGACTCTCATCCAATGATGCAGACTTCTATAACTGGACTTATGGTCTGTACGGCCAGCGCCAGTCCTCAAACACCAGCGTTGGCCAACCGACACCAATACATTTGTTTTTAGGGCCGACCACCTCGCTCGGTTACTTAATTAATGTTTCATCAATTTATATTCCCCAGCTGAGCGAAGGTTACGCCGCCTTTACCAACCAAAGCTTTCAATGGACCGATAAATTCGAAACACAAGTAGGTGTGCGCTACCAAAGCCAGCGTAGTCATCAGGAACTTACTGGCGGTGTCCACATTGGACCGTTTAACATCAATGGCGAAGGCGTAACGGGCAGTGCCAGTGCGTCGTATCAACTTACCGACGATGTTCGTGTCTACGCCAGCTATGGTCGATCGTACCGCAGTGGCGGCTTTAGCATCGCGCCGAATACCCCGCACGATCTGACCGAAGTTAAGCCCGAAACATCCGATTCGATCGAACTTGGATTCAAAAGTCGTTTGGCGGATGGTCGCGTACAGATCAACGGCGATATTTATTACCAGAAGTACAAGGATTTTCTCGCGCGCACTACACAAGGTATACGCACTATCGATCCGTCCGCAGGAAACGCAGTCGCGAACAATTTCCTGGACTATAACGCGGATGCCGAAGTAACCGGCGCGGAGCTGCAGTTCGACGCGCTGTTGACGGATGACTGGCAGGCTGGGCTGGGACTTAGCTATACCGATGCCAAACTCACCAGCGGCGAAGCGCCCTGCAACATATATGTCAATGGTGTCGTTCAGGATCCGGTCGGCGGCGCAGAAGTTAATCGGTGTACGGCGCATGGCCGCCTATCGGGCGAACCTAACTGGTCCTTGTCGGCGAACTCCGAATATACGATGCATTTCGGCGCAATCGATGGTTTCGTGCGTGGACTGTACACCTTCAACAGTGGTCGCTCCGACGATTCATTGGCGAACAGCACACTCGATACCAGTAGCTACGGCTTATTCAATCTTTTTGTTGGCGCGCGTGATCCGAAGAAAGTTTGGGAGGTGTCCGTCTGGGCGAAGAACTTATTCAACCATCAGCAAGTCGTTCGTGTTTCGCCCGAAGACACTGTGGGACTGACAGCAGTTAACGTATTGGGTTTTCCGTCGCCCGATCCTACGTTGAACCCGCCTTTCCTATCGGGTTATTCCGAAGTGCAAGTGATACCAGAACGCCAAATTGGGATCACCGGAAAATATAACTTCTCGCTTTAGAGGTAGTGTTATTGCGAGCCTGATATCGGGAGAAAGGCTCGCAATTATGTTGGTCCCGATGGTTAATCCTACGTTGGCTTGCGCGGCTCTACACAAAATGTAAAGCCGCTTTTTTAATAGCCCGATACTTATTCAATGTGCTGCAATCGCGTGAATTTCCGGAGACACGGAAATTAAGTAGTTATTACTACTTTGCCAAATCGGTAAGCAATGGTCGTGGCGATTGCGGTCGCTCTCGGTTCAATTTTTTCTAAGTGAATTGATGGGATGAATCAAACTTACGATTTCGATGCAATTGTTGTGGGCTCTGGCGTTACCGGCGGCTGGGCCGCTAAAGAGCTGACTGAAAAAGGCTTGAAAGTATTAGTGCTCGATCGCGGCAAACCGCTGACACACGGTAAAGATTATGTGACCGAACATATTGAGCCGTGGAAACTGCCCTACGGTGGGCGCTCCCCGCGCGAGCTGTATGCATCGGATTATGCCGTTCAAAGTACCTGCTATGCCTTCGATGAAACCACTCGCCATTTCTGGATTAATGATCGCGAGAATCCTTACACGACCGCACCGGGGAAACCCTTTCTCTGGCTGCGCGCCGATGTGGTCGGCGGCAAATCATTATTGTGGGGACGCCAGGTCTATCGCTGGAGCGATCTCGATTTCGAAGCAAATAAAAAAGACGGTCACGGTATCGATTGGCCCATTCGCTACAACGACATCAAGGATTGGTATTCGTACGTCGAAAGATTTATTGGTGTCAGCGGCCAAGCCGAGCATCTGCCGCAGTTGCCGGACAGCGAATTTTTACCGCCGATGCAATTGAATGTCGTGGAAAAGAGCTTCAAGCAACGTGTTGAGGCAGGATATAAAGATCGAAAGTTGACTATCGGCCGGGTCGCGAATCTAACCGAACCGCTCGGCGATCGCGGTGCATGTCATTACTGCGGGCCGTGTCAGCGCGGCTGCTCGGTCGGCGCGTATTTCAGCTCGCACAGCTCGACACTGCCGGCGGCGAAGAAAAGCGGCAATCTGACCTTGCGTGCAAACAGTATGGTCGAAGGTCTTGATTACGATCCGAAAGCGAAACGTATTTCTTCAGTGCGCATTATCGATACGCAAACGCAAGAAAAATCGCGCATCACCGCCCGCATGGTATTTCTATGTGGTTCGACGTTCGGCAGCTTGCAGGTGCTGATGAATTCCAGATCGGCAAATTTTCCGAAAGGCTTGGCCAACCGCAGCGGCACACTCGGGCAGTACGTTATGGACCACGCGTTGTTTGGCGTCGGGGCCGTCGGTACAACCACACAATTTTCCGATAAATATTATGTCGGCCACCGCCCTAACGGTATTTATATGCCGCGTTTTCGCAACTTAAAGGGGCGAGACAGCGATATCGATTTTCTGCGCGGCTACGGCTTTCAGGGCTTAGCGATCCCGGCGGATTGGTCAGCGTCAGCGATGCAAATTCCGGGGTTTGGTGCTGACTATAAAAAAGCACTGCGCAAGCCGGCTGCCTGGTCACTCGTTTTAAGCGCATTTGGTGAATGTCTGCCGTATCGCGATAACCAGGTAACGCTTGACGATAAACTGGTTGATCGCTTCGGCCTGCCCCAGCTGCGCTTCGATGTTGAGCACAAAGACAACGAAAAACGCATGCAGATTGACGCGATCGCGCAAGCGGTGGCAATGATGAAGCTAGCGGGAATGGAAACAGTAGTGCCGTTGAACTACCCGCAGCCGCCGGGCGCTGCCATTCATGAAATGGGCGGAGCGCGCATGGGCAACAATCCAAATGAATCCGTGCTCAATGCGCATAATCAGGCGCACGACATTCCAAATCTTTTTGTGACCGATGGCGCGTGCATGACCTCATCGTCGTGCGTTAATCCCTCGCTAACATTTATGGCATTAACAGCGCGTGCTACGGACTACGCGGTAAAGCAATTGCAATCGGGCAACATCTAAGCGGATTTATGCAATCAATTTCTCGACGAGATTTATTGTGATTGCTGCTAGCATGACTATCGAATCAGCTATGCCTCTTAATCGTTTCGAATAGATGTCGGCGTCACTCCACTATAACGATGGAACACACGTGAAAAATATAATGCATCGGAATAGCCAACTTGGGCAGCAACTTCTTTGATAGATAGATTCGTGTCGCGCAACAACTGCGTAGCTCGCGCCACCCGCTGCTGATCTCGCCACTCAAAAATCGTTGCGCCAACCTGCTGATGAAAAAGCACCGAGAGTCGCGAGCGAGATAGCCCCGTTGCTGAGGCCACATCGGCGATTTTCAAATCATCGGCATAGTGTTCGGCAATGTATGCCTTCGCCAACACGATGCGCTCGTCGACTGAATTACGCGGCAAATCAATTGCGGCGCGACAACGCAACAGCAATTGTTCGAGCAGATTAAATTCAAGCTCACGGCGCACTGGCGAGTTGCTATCGCGCAACCGAATCAATTCTTGAAAAATCTGCTCGAGGCGCTCCTGCTCGCTCTCAGGCAGATGGCCCAACAACAACCCGCCCTGCGGGTTGCCCCAGTCGAGCCAATGAACTGCATGTGGCCTGGGACGAAAATAAATGGAATAGTGATACCAGTTACGCGAGTCGCGCGCGCGATCGAAATAAAAAGGTATTCTCGGCGGGATCAATACCACGTCACCGGCTTTTAAGTTGATGTGTCTTTCTCGGATAGTGGCTTCGGCAGTGCCCGCCCACGTGAACTGTAAACACCAAGTGCTGCATCCATAAGGTCTCGCTTCCTGCTTCGGATAACGTTCGCCGGCGGTGGAACGGGTGGAAATTGCGAATACGGGGGCATCATCGAATAATTTTGCATGGTCTATTAGCGGGTCGATGCCATCAACAAATTCGGCGATAATTTCCTCGGGCCAATCCCGCAAAGGTAACCCATTTGCTTTTGACTCCACACGCCGCACGACTTCTCGCATTTCCGTATTAGCGCCCAAACCACACAGGAATTTTTTCACACGAACTTCGGAAGATTTACGCTCTTCCGGTGTCATATCGCCGCGCGCGAAATGGCTGTGAATGATCTGAATATGCACCGAGCCTATCGGGCGCCCTTGAATGGCATTCAAGATGGTTGTCAGCAGATCCTTCGGTAACTGCATACATTTCTACCAGAATGTTTACAAAAAATTACAGCACCGAATATTAGCGATCAATGAACGCTTGCTGTGAATGTACACGAAAATTCGTCAACATGAATTTATCTGTCGCGCCTGTTCGCTTTGTTATTTGAAAGCCAGCATTGACACCAGGGCAGACAGCTCTTCTTAGCGGCCGCACACAAAATACCACGACGAACCCGACCTTTCGAGTCTGACATCGGATTTCTAACGCTAGTTTTTTATCGGTTCAGCCAGCTTCGCGCCAGATAGAAGATATCAATCGCTCGTCGCCACAGTATGTTCCGATGATTGCCGTTACGTGAATGGCCAAAGCATTACGCTCGATGGCGGCCAATCGTACCTCGGCTAATCTCAAGCTGGCATGGCTGGCGCATGTCTTAGTTATCGTCGAAAACCAAGGATGGTTTAGCGCATCACTGATACCGGAGATTCGATTATGGACAATCTATGGATCGTGCTGGGTATATCCGTATTGGTCGTGATTACCTTCATCGCCGTTATGCGCTCGATAATCCAGCAAAACCGCGAAATCGATAAAAAAATCGATTACAGCAAGGTGCGGCAGTGGCAAGACGACGACGATGATTGAATACTTTTTTTCAACTTTTTTGTAATTGCTACGTGCACGCACGCACATTCCTCGTTACCAGCTTCGTCTAGTGGCTAAATACGCGCTACCACGCATGCTTGCAGCCGCAGGGCACGAGTATTGCTCAATTCGAGCTAAGCGTCCGCCTATCGTTCAACAGCGGATACTGTGTTTGACATGCAATTAATCAAGGAGAAAATTATGAAAGCGATCATTATCGCGTTGACGGTTCTCGGTTTTACCGGGATGACTTTTGCGGATGAAACGGTCAAGGAAAAAGCGCAGGCCGTCGGTCAGGATATAAAACGCGACGCCAAAAAAGGCGCTCATCGCGTCGAAGAAGCTGTTTGTATGGCCGGCGATGTCGAATGCGCTGCTAAAAAAGCCCAGCACCGCGTAGAAGAAGGTGCGGATTACACGAAGGATAAAGCGAAGGAAATTAAAAACGACGTCGATTCCGACAAGAAATAAAATTTAATGTGCAGGGCGCAATTTTTTGCGCCCTTGTGCGCACACTTCTTTCAATTTCGAATTGATCAAGAAAATAATAGCCAGTCGATTAATTATTAGTTATCCGATTAATTAACCTCTAAGTAATCAATCGTTAGGCGGACGGAACATCATGTCAATTCGACATGCGACATCACCATTGCTGCCATTGCATTTGATGCTTGCTCATTCTTCCCACGCAAACCTGCGACCACACCGAGCTTGTCGTGTTCGGGCCGATTTTGATTAGTCTTCCATTTACCAAGTAGTCGTTGAATGGGAATCTCTATACCCACTATCGCTGCGAGTAATTTGTCGGTGAAATCAGCCGGTGCATCGTCGATTTTCCACGGCAGTGCCTGCGAAGATTCATGCTCATTCGTCAACTGCGTTAGATGGTGATACAGCCAATCGCGATCTTCGATGTACGCGGGTTGTCCGTGCGCATGAACCACCGCGTAATTCCATGTCGGCACCGCTTTGCCATGCTCGTGCTTGCTCGGATACCACGACGGCGTGATGTAAACCTGCGGACCTTGAAACGCGACGACACAGGGAATTTCATTCGCAGCGATATGCCACACCGGATTTGCTCGCGCAACGTGCCCAACGAGCGTTCCGAACTCACCGCGCGATGGATCGAGCAGAAACGGAATGTGATTCACAACAAGTTCATCAGCGCCCTTGACCACCCAGGTACCGAGCGGGTACGAGCGAATCAATGCATGGAGAACATCGAGTCGGGTTTCTTCATGGAATTTTGGAACGTACATGCCATGACTCCATTGGCTAGAAAAATGATTTCGCAGAGTTTGGGCACTCCCCCCGCATAGCAGGGGGAAATATAAATCAATGTGGCGTTAATAACGAGGATGGAAAATTTGCGAAAGAATCATTCGCTCAACGATGCCGGCGCTCCGGGAAGTTGCGTGTAATAGCGTCCGATCACCATTCCGCCGTCGACTTTAATTTCTTCGCCAGTGATATAGGCCGCATCATCGCTCGCGAGAAATAGACTCGCGCGCGCAACATCAATCGGATCACCGATGCGCTGCAGCGGTACGCTGGTGTAATCCTTATCGACCTGCTCACGCGGCAAATTTGCAGGGTTGCCCATCACGGTATTGACTCCACCAGGATGCACAGAATTTACGCGCACACCCTGATGCCCTAATTCCATAGCAGCAACCTGCGTTAAACCGCGTACGCCCCATTTGCTCGACGCGTACGCGACGAGTCCATTACAACCCTTCAATCCGTCGACCGACGAAATATTTACGATCGAGCCGCGCCCGTGCTTCACCATTTCCGCGCCGACCAGTTTCACGCCTAAGAAACTACCGACGAGATTGATACCCAGCACGCGCTCATAATCTTTTTTATCGGTATCGGCGATCGATTTGAACATCACGATACCGGCATTGTTGATTAATACATCGATCGGTCCGAATTCGCTCTGCGCACGTTCGATGACACGATTCCAGCTATTTTCGTCAGTCACATCGTGATGCACGAAAATCGCGTTGCCGTTTAATTCACCCGCGAGCTTTTCACCTTCCTGATCAAGAATATCGGCGATGACGACTTTCGCGCCCTCCTGCACAAACAATCGCGACGTTGCCTCGCCCATGCCGCGCGCGCCGCCCGTAACAACCGCTACCTTACCTTGCAAACGTGCCATTTTATTTCTCCATACTTTTAATTTTCATTAATCGTCATTTGGAATCAATCGAACTTGCCGATGTACTCATCGCCAAAGCGGCGAATACCATCCAGCTTTTGCTGCAGACTCAAGTGGGTTTCGTAGACATTCCACGCCGACACACACATATCGGTAACGCCGAGATCGCGCACGCGGCGCATATCGTCAAGCGCGCGCGCATTGATATCGAAACCATGAATTTCAAAATCGTCGCGCTGCAAGGTGCCATGCTCTGCACGTAATGCATTGAGTTGTGCGATCAGACCCTGCAGCGTATCGAAATCGACATTGGCGGATATCCAGCCATCACCGATGCGCGCCGCACGTGCCAACGCGGGTTTGGTATGGCCACCAATCAAAATCGGCACCGTCGCTGCCGGACTCATTTTCATCGGACCGAAATCGTAATTGTCGCTATGGAATTCGAAATATTCACCGCTGATCGCACCGCGAATAATCTCAATGCATTCATCCATCAGTTTGCCGCGCTTATCGAAATCGACATTGTTGTAGGTGAAATCCTCGCGCCACGGGCTCAGGCCAGCCCCGAGCGAAATGCGATTATTTGAAACCGCCGCCAACGAGCTCAGCGCCTTCGCCAGAATCAACGGCTGCCGCACCGGTACTTTCATCACACCGGGATAAAAACGGATTTTGGTAGTAACCGCCGCCATCCACGTCATCGCCACGATAGGCTCGATAAACGGCGAAACCGAAATAAACTGGCGCACCGCAGCGGTATCGGCATAGGGATAATCGGATTCAGTTTTCTGCGGAAAGAAAATGCTGTCGGGCATCGAGATCGACGAGAAACCCGCCACTTCAGCAGCTCGTGCAATCGCCTGATAATGTTCGTAACCACCCATGCCGAGCATCAGTGTGAAGCGTGCTTTCGTCATCTTTTTTTCTCGCTTGATTCAATGATTGCGCTGCAATTTTATTTGCCGACATCGAACCGCTGTACGGTCTGCGTCGCGGTGAATTCGCAATCGAGCCGACGCTCGCTATAGCGCCATTCGCCATCGCGCTTCACAGCTTTATCCGAATAACGGATATACCAATCCCATTTTACGAACTCGTTATCTTTTTTCGAGATATGGCTGGCGACGCAATTAATACGCCCGCTCGCCGCAGCGCCATCGATCACGTAATCGATGTTATGCACGTTATGCATCGTCCATACAAATTGCTGTGTCAGCATCGCCGTGATCTTTTGCGCAATTTCGCTGCCATTGCCGCGCATTTCCGCGACAGGGCTGATCAGCAGCAAATCATCGTCAAAACATTTGGCGAGCGCGGCGGCATCGCATGCGTCGACTGCGCTCGCATAGCGATACGCCAACTGCTGCAGCGCGAATTGATCGAGCAATTCCTGCTGACCCATGACTTTCCTTATTTGCCGAACGGGCCGTCTTCGATGAAGCCATTGAAGATATCGACATCGCCGAGTGGCTGCGTAACTTCAAACGTGCGGCGATAACCGGTATGCGCAAACTTCCACTCGCCATTGATTTTGCGATAGCGATCGGTATAGAACGCGCCACCTTCGAGGCGGGTTTTCAGTTCAAGATTGACGACGATGTCATGCAAATACCATGTACCCGTCGCTTCGGTGTCGCTGAGCAGTTCGATTTCCGGATGATGGCCATGATGCAGCGTCAGCATCGTCGTTTTGGTCATGCTATCGCGCAAAAACTCGATCGTTGCCGCGCGATCTGACGAGCCGTAGCGCCCCATGTTGTAGCTGACCGTGCAATCGGGTGCCAGCAATTCACCGAGCTCATCGATTCGCTTCTGATCCAGCAGACGAAAATAACGGAATTTCAGTTGTTTAATCGCTTCGATTTCGGCTTGCGCATTCATAATTATTTTCCCGCAACAATATTGGACGAATGTCCTATTTAAAGTTTGTAAAACGAACAACGGGCCTACGATAACACCGGTATTCGCAACTGACTACGGCTGCTCGATAAAAAGGATTAAGGCGGGAACGCGAGTATTGATTTCAGAAGAAAAAAGGAAAACATGAAAAGTTGTTAACGTTTATCGCCACACGTTCGGTGTGGCGATAAACGGGATAATCACGCCGGATAGTAGCGGCTGATGGTATCGACGATACAAGCCGGCTTGTCGCTGCCTTCGACTTCGACGGTAACGCGCGTAGTCGCCTGAATACCGCCCTTCACTTCTTCGGCTTTGATCAATTCGCCACGGCCGCGCACACGCGAATTCACTTTCACCGCCGATGGGAACCGCACCTTATCGCAGCCGTAATTGACGCCCATGCTGATGCCCTGCACGTCGATGATCTGCGGT
>Ga0207644_10000399_pt1 | contig 28260 bp, 35 predicted proteins | sample KBSS73metaG_FD_184326 | JGI IMG/M metagenome (GOLD analysis project Ga0207644, IMG submission 184326) | Switchgrass rhizosphere microbial communities from Kellogg Biological Station, Michigan, USA - KBS S7-3 metaG (SPAdes) (version 2) | ecosystem: Host-associated > Plants > Roots > Rhizosphere... | reverse complement strand
CCTCGGGGTTGCTCTGGGCAGCGACGGCAAAGTCGTAGGCGAGCGAGAGTGCCCTGTAGAGGGCCGAGCGAGTCCGGCCCTCGCCTGCCTTGACCGATTCTGCCGTTTCGCGCGCCGCCCAGAGGCGGTCGGCAAGGCCCGCATTCGCGTCGAGCTCGACAATCGGGGCTTCGTCTTCCTCGTGGAGCGGACCATCCTCCCATGAGAAATGTACGGGCGCCGAAGGTTCGACCGCCAAGGGCTCCTCGGGCGCCACAGGCTCCCCGAACGGTTGCCCTTCGAAGGCCGCGTCTTTGAGCTCTACCGCCTCTTCGGATGCCGGATTGGGCGAGAGCTGGTCGGTCAGTTCGAGTGGTTCCTCATCGATCACCGTTAGAGGATCAACAGGGAACTGGGGCTCTTCAGCGATGCCCGCGATTTCAATCGCCGGCGGCGTTTCGGCCACCGTTTCGATGCTCCTCGATTGCTCGACCTCCTCGCCGACGTGCTTCCAGTTGATCACGCCATAGATGAAGTCGATCGTGTCGCCGTCCGACGAGAAGGGCATGAGGATGCCGCGGTAGCAGATGGTGTCGCCACGCTGGTTCTCGAACTCGGCCTCAAAACCGACCGGAGCGCGGTTGGCGATGATCTGCATGTAGTGGTCGGTCAGACGCGACAGCAGCGACCGGCTTGGAACGTCGCCGATCGTGCGCATGTCGTCATTTAGTCCGCACTCGTCGCGGATTGCCGGACCCACATAGGGAATTGCGGGATTGTCACGACCACAGGTGAAGTCGAGCAGGACGCTGTTGCCGGAGAAGTCCTCGACCTCCGCCGGCTCCAGATCCTCGATTGATGGGAAGTCGCGGTTGTCGAGCAGCGATACCCAATAATTGTAAGCGCGGACATGCATCCGCCGCTCGTCGGTGCCGATCGCGGCAGCGACATCATTGACGGCAGCCGCTTCCTCCGGCTCCGCGTGATCAAAGTCGCCTGGATGCTCGCGATAGCTGTCCATAATTGAGTCTGGGCCCCACCCTCTTGTTCGACGGGAAAAATGGCCGACCGGCGTTACCAAAGCGTTAAGCATAATCGATTAGCAAATCAGGCAGCTTGCGAGGCTCGCAATGCGCTGGTAGGGGCCGCCGCGCCTCCTAAAAAGAGCAAGCCGCTTTAGCTCAGCTGGTAGAGCACATCATTCGTAATGATGGGGTCGCGTGTTCGAGTCACGCAAGCGGCACCACCCTTTCCGCAAGGCAACTCGCCTATTTCCACCCGAAAGCGTCTAAACCTTAGGAAAGCGCTTGGGTCCGCTTTGGGCCGTCTCAGCCCTAAGCACAGCGTAGTTTTTGTCCAATGTTCTCGAAGATGAGAACCATGGTCCTGAAGTGACCCACAGGTGTCCACCTCACCGATTCTTTCGCGCTAGGCCAGCTCCATGTCTTGCGCGGTTTTGATTGGCGCTACGAGGGCGCGGTCATGCACGCGTAGCGCTGGCGTGCGATCGAGATTCAGGCTGAGAAACTCGGGCCGGCTGTAATGTCCCGCGGCGTCCATCAGGCGCTTACGTGCGTCAACTTCGGCCAAGTCGAGATTGGCGATTACCTCGCCCTCGCCCGAAACAAGCGGTCCGGCGATGATCTGGCCCTCGGGGTTGATAATGGCGGTGAAGTTGCCGCCCGAGATTGGGCCGATGGCCCCGCCATTGTCTTTCAACAGCTGGGCTTGCTGATCGGCATCAAGCCAGCCGGTGGCAGTGACCACAAAAGCGGTGGATTCGAGTGCATGCTGGCGAACATTGGCTTCGATCTGGCTCGCGAACAACGGGCCACCGAATGATCCTGGATACATTGCGGCATGGATCTGCTCGCCATCCGCAATCATCGCGTAGCGGGCCAGTGGCTGATAATGCTCCCAACACGCAAGCTGGCCGATGCGCCCGACCGCGCTGTTGGCGGCCTGCAGGCCGGAGCCATCGCCCTGTCCCCATACCATCCGTTCATGATAGGTCGGCGTAATCTTGCGACGGCGCTGGATCAGTCGTCCGTCGGCATCGAAGAGCAGCTGTGTGTTATAGACTGTGCCCCCCTCGCGCTCGTTGACGCCTATTGAGACGACCATGCCTGCTTCGCGCGCTGCCGCTGCAATCGTGTCCGTCTCCGACGAAGGAACTGTGACCGCTTCGTCAAGGAATCGCCGAAACTCCCTGGCCGTCTCATATGGACGCTGGAGCAGCGAGAAATACGGATAATAGGGAATTATCGTCTCGGGAAAGACAGCGAACTGAATGCCCTTTTGACCCAGCTCTCGGATCTTGTTGATGATCTTCTCGACCGTTCCTTGCCGGCTGTACAAAACCGGACTGATCTGAACTGCCGCAGCCTTGATGATGCTGCTCATGTTGAATTTCCTTTGCTTGCAGTGTTGCTCGCGGGACGGTTAGCTTTGGCGGAGCATCCCGCGCAGCCGGAGAGTCCGAGAGCCACCCTCTCAACGAGAGGAAGTTGGCTCCGATCGCGCCAGGGTTCACGCAGGCGGTCAGTCAATCCGGATGCTCTGCTCCATCGCGTAGCACTGGTCCCAGATGAACACGTCGTACCCAGCCAATCGGTCTTTCCATTTGGGCTCAAGCGTATTCACGCACCGGACGACAACCCGATCGATGTAGTTGTCGAATACAGCCCAGGGATTGGCCGAATCTTCGGGATTCATCTCTTCGCCCGGCTTTGTTGATTGGAGCGCTGCAGCAGCAGCCGACCTCAGATCCCTCATGAAATCTAGCTGTAGTTGGACGTCTGCGTTGGTGCCCCAGCGACTGACATGGCCGCCGACGAATTTCTCGAATTTGATCGCCTGGATTTCTTCGATCTGTCGGAAGAGCCCGCGGATGTCTTGGGCGAGCGCGAGCCTTCGCCATGGCATCCACCCCGGGAACACCGTGTCGACTACCATCAGCACCTTCTGCTGCGGCGCGTATATGATATTGCCGGGTTCGTGGCCAACGCCATGATAGCTAAGCTCGAGGGTCTGGCTGCCGCGCCTCAGGAGATATCTATCCTTGAAGGTAACGGTCGGCAGTGGTCGCTTGGGATCATTGGCCTCGGCCAAAAGCCGCTTGGTTTCTTCCTGCGCGATGATCCTCGGATTGCCACCCAGCTCCCGGACACCCGCAATATGATCCGCGTGGGAGTGACTGTAGACGACGTCGGTGATCGGCTTGTCGGTAATTTCGCGGATCGCCTCGAGCAAATGCTTTGCATAAGGCGGAGGCGCGTCGATAACGACGACACCACCCTCATAGACCAGGAACATCGACGAATACGCATTGTCGGTGATCATATAAAGGCCACGTCCGAGTTGCTCGGTCCGATAGCCCTTTGCTGGATCGACCGGCGGTCCCTTCGCCTGGCTGGGGATATCGAGATATTTGCCGGTACGCACCCCGATCGGGGCAATATGGTTCATGTTGAGATAGGATTCTCCGGCCTCTCCAGGAGCGGAGTTAAGCGCTGTGGCGCTCCCCGCGAGCAGGATGGCCATTGCTAGGTGCCTGATCATGGCGTTTCTCCCATCCAGATTGGCATCTCGGGACGGACACCGGCCGATTGAGGCCTGTCTGGACCTTTCGCTGGCGCAGCGGAGTGGCGGGCGGCGTGGAGAAACGTCGCCCGCGTCCAAATTTCTAGCGCAGTGACCTGAGGCCAGCCCGGACCTCTTCTGAGAAAATTTGCGGCTGTTCCCAAGCCGGGAAGTGCCCACCCTTTTCGGGTCGGTTGTAATAAATGAGCTTAGGGTAGGCTTTCTCCACCCAGGTCCGCGGGGCCTGGCAGACCTCATCAGGGAAGGCACTGAACGCAACCGGGATGCCGACGTGCTTCGGCGCAAAGAAAGCGAACTTGTTTTCCCAGTAAATGCGGCCTGAGGATACGGCGGTGTTTGTCAGCCAGTAGAGCGTTACATTGTCGAGAATGTCGTCCCTGGTTATTCCCTCGGCCTGCCCATCAAAGACACGCGCGATGAGCGCGTAGCTGCGTGCGTCGTGGTCGAGAAGCCAGGCTGCAAGCCCGACTGGCGAATCCCCCATCGAGTAAAGCGTCTGCGGGCGGCTCGACATGTACTGGGCGTAGGCGACGCTATGCTTGTAGAAGAAGTCCAGCTGCTCGCATGCACGGCGTTCGTCCGGTGAGAGATCGGATGGAAGGGCCTTACCGCTCTGGATCGCGGCATCGATGTCGGGTGGAACCGTGAAGGGCCAGTTTAGATGTGCGCCGAGCAATTCCGGAGGCGCGTGTGTGCCCATCACGTCCGTGACCATCGCACCCCAATCGCCGCCCTGGGCCACGAAGCGCTCGTATCCTAGCCGCTTCATTAGCACGACCCAGGCCTGCGCGATGCGATCGGGACCCCAGCCTACGTCGGTCGGTACCCCTGAGAAGCCATAGCCCGGTAAGGACGGGATCACGACGTCGAATGCGTCCGCCTCGGTTGCTTCATGATATGTCGGATCAGTTAGCGGGTCGATGATCTTCAGTTGCTCGACAATCGACCCGGGCCAGCCATGCGTGACGATGAGTGGCAACGCGTTGGGATGCTTCGACTTCACATGGATGAAGTGGATGTCCACTCCTTCGATGTTGGTGACGAAGTTCGGGTAGGAGTTGATCTTCGCTTCAACCTTTCGCCAGTCGTGGTGGTTCAGCCAGTAATCTGCGAGCTTCTGGAGCGTCGCGAGCTGGACGCCCTGGGAGGCATCGTCGACCAGCTCGCGACTGGGCCATCGCGTGGCCGCGATCCGCCGCTTCAGGTCAGCGAGATCTTCGTCCGAAGCACGGAAGCTGAACGACCGGATGGACGTGTCTTGCGCCGATTGACCTTGGGCGCCACCAATGATGAAGGTTTTGCTCTCTGCGTCTTGAGGCGTTGTGATAGCAGGCTGCGGGGCAAGCGTGTCCGCGCCGCCTGAAGGCGGCGTCGTGTCGGCCATGGTCATTCTCCTGGTCGGGAGGGTGGGGAGATGCGTTACAAAGACGCGATGCTCGGCCGTTGAAAATGCTGGTGAGCAACCGGACCGCCGGCCCGCAATTGCCATGCTCTTTTGTCGTCGAGTCGGTCAACGGACCGCGCTTTGGTAACGCACTAATTGCAGAAGTGGGTCGAAACAGGACGTCAGGCTCCGCCAGACGGATCGAGTGACTTGGCTTGAGCTGACAGTCGCTGAAATTCCGATCGTAACCGTGGCGCGGCGAAATCGAGAAAAGCTCTCACCTTCGGTACCGATGCGCGCCCCGGCGGTGACAGCAGGTGGACGGGGAGCGCCGGGTGTTCGGACTCTGTGAGTAGCAGCTGCAGTCGTCCGGCCTGAACGGCATCGGCGACGTGGTAGGAATAGAGCCGCGTCACTCCCACGCCTGCGATCGCAGCGCCCAGCGCCGCTCTCACTGTATTCACCGTCAGCCGAGGCGTGAAGTGAACGCTGCGAGCGACGGGCGAACCCTTTGCGGGCGTGAACGTCCATGAATCGAGCCCGAAATTGGTGAAGGCAATGATCTGGTGCCCGGCGAGATCCGAGGGTTCCCTGATTGGCGATCTCCCAGCGAGATAGGATGGCGCTGCGACCACAACGCGCCGGACATCGCCACCGACGCGTGTCGCAATGACGGACGCGTCCGGCAGCTGCGCAACGCGCATCGCAACGTCGACGCTCTCCTCGACGAGGTTGACGGTCCGGTCCACGAGCACCAGCCGGACCGACACCATCGGATAGGCCACGAGGAATTGTTCGATGATCGGTCTCAAGATTTCATCGCCCGCCACCGGTGGTGCCGAAATGCTCAGCACCCCGCGTGGCGCCGATCGCTCGCCGGACGCGGCGAGGTCCGCTTCGTCGAGCTCGCCAAGGATGCGCCGGCATGCTTCTGCATAACGCGCGCCTGCATCGCTCAGGCGAATGGAACGCGTCGTTCGATGAAGGAGCTCGGTTCCGACATGCGCCTCGAGGAATGCGATCGCGCGACTGACCGCGGCAGGCGATCGTTTGAGGGCTCGGCTCGCGCCCGCGAGGCTTCCTTCATCGAGCGCGGCGATGAACACGCGCATGGCGTCGATCCGGTCCACGATTATTTCGTATCATGGAAGAATGCCTGTCGAACAGCGTCCATTCTGCCGATGAACGCGACAACCTAATTGAGCGGCAAGCCGAGAGGCTCCCTCAAAAGGCAGGTGAAATAATGACTGAAGAACGCAAAGTCGCGATCATTACCGGCGCATCTCAGGGTATCGGCGCCGCCGCAGTGAAGGCTTACCTCGATCTTGGCTACAGGGTCGTCGCCACCTCCCGCACAATCGCTCCATTCGACAATCCCGACGTTCTGACGGTGCAGGGCGACATCGGCGATCCCGAGACCGGCCGCCGCGTCGTCGATGCCGCGATCGAACAATTCGGACGAGTGGATACGCTGATCAATAACGCGGGCATTTTTATCTCTTCGCCGTTCACAGGCTATTCGCGCGACCAATATGAAGCCGCAACGGCGACCAATCTCGCCGGCTTCTTCTTTATCACGCAAGAGGCCCTGAAAGTGATGGAACGGCAGGGCTCAGGGCACGTGGTCAACATTACGACGGCGCTCGTGAACCAGCCGCAATCGCAGGTTCCATCGGTGCTCGCTTCGCTGACAAAGGGCGGAATCCAGGCGGCGACTGCGAGTCTTGCGATCGAATATGCCAGCCGCGGCATCCGCGTGAATGCAATTGCTCCCGGCATCATCAAGACGCCGATGCACGACCCCAGCATTTACGAGTTCCTTGCCGGGCTGCATCCAGTCGGACGCATTGGCGAGACTGAGGACGTCGTCGGCGCGCTTCGATATCTCGAAGGTGCCCAGTTCGTCACGGGCGAGACCATCAACGTCGACGGCGGCCAGGCCGCAGGTCGCTAAGCGGGAGATACGGTCATGCCAATCGTTACCGTCCAAGTAACTCGCGAAGGGACCGAGCCCGGGACCGAGCGCATAACGGCCCGGCAGAAAGCGGCTATCCACAAGGGCATGAGCCAAGTCCTCCTCGACGTGCTCGGCAAGCCGCCCGACTGGACATGGGTGATCATTCAGGAAGTCGAGCTTGATGACTGGGGATGGGGAGGGATGCCCGTCGCCGAGTATCGCCAACTTAAGGCCGCAAGCGACGATTGAAAACAAACAGGACTACGGCGTGGCGGTATTCCGTCACGCCGCTATCTGCTTTCTTATGCGTTTAGGGTTGGCGCGTCTTGCCGAAGATCGCCCACCTCGAAGCGGATATCGCTAATGTCTGCAGTGGGTCGAAAGCTGACGGGACGGAGTGGGTCGGGCACGGGTCGAAAACTCGGGGGAACCCACGCCAAAGCACTTTGGCAAGCGCCGCGATCAAACCCAGCCTCGCAACGTTTTGGGACGTCTTTGGGTCGGGCTACACGGCAGGCAGTCGCGCCCCCGTAGGCTATTGGGATACAAAGGCTTTTTCGTCGACGTGACTTGCTTTCGTAATGATGGGGTCGCGTGTTCGAGTCACGCAAGCGGCACCACCTCTTTAACAAGGCAAGACCCGAGCTCCCGCTTGCCACTCCAAGGGAGCTCAATGTGGATCAGCAGACAACTCCTCCGCGAGTAGGGCCGGACGCCTCCGTGCGCGACTACCGGCGAGGCTTCGAAAAAAAGCGCGGTGAAAGCCTGTTGCAGACGCTTTGGCACTTCAATGTGAAATGCGCGAACTATCCCACCCGAAGCTTCTCCATCGCTCACCTCACCTCTCATTAGGTTGCGTGACATCGAAAAGGTGTTGCGACGATCACCTTCGACCCATTGCAGGCATTAGCCACACAGGTTCATCGCTTCGAAATGTATAGGGGTTTGGTCTTATTGCAGTAGCCGCGATTATGGTGTTCCAGCTTGCGCGTCGCGTTCTGGGAGGGGTTTCACATTGGAAGGGAAGCCCGATGCAACACAATAAACTCACCATGCTGAGCTTGGCAGGCGCATTTGTCCTGTTCGGCTGCGCCGCCTCCCAGACAGTGCCTCAGGTTACGACGAACGTCGCTCCAACCGCGAACTTCGCTAATTACAGCACCTACTCCTGGGCTAGTACTGCTCCGCCCGGCGGGATTGATCCCGTACGGTACCAAGCCATCATGTCGAACCTCGACACCCGACTGGCGGCCAAGGGCTACAGTCAGGGGAATCCCGGCGACATGACGCTGGTGCTGACGCTCGGCAAGCGAACGAAAGTCGACCTCGATGCTTGGAACCAGTGGGGGTACGCCGACACCTACGCACACACGCAGGGAGAGGTCGACATCGATGCGTTCGACACGAAGACGAAGCAGGCTCTGTGGCACGGCCGGGTAGCCGACGTCATCAAGTCGGAAACCAAGCCGGACCCGGCCAGAATTGATGCAGCGCTGACAAGTCTGATGGAACAATTCCCACCGCACTAACGGATGAGCCTAGGGCTGCGCCTCCCCTGTCTAGTTCGTTCTCTCGAGCGTGGCGCGCAGTCCTCGAAAGCCGGGTCAGGAGTACTGAAGCCGTTTTCCGGCCCGCTAGGACCCCAGGCAAGGTAATGTCAGCTTTCCACCCGAAGCTGACCTTCAGGGTCGGGCGCCCTAACCTCCGCCGCCGGGCAGATCACTATTGAAGATGTCCGCGGCGGCTCTCCACTCGCTGCCGATCTTCCGCCAGACAACCACGTACTTGCCGGTGTCGGTCTTCGCAGTGCCGTTGGGCGCAATCGCCAGCCTGTACGTCCCACGATCAAGAGCCATGTCACCTGACGATGACACAATGATCTGCTCGGGAACGAAGGTAAGGTCGAAGCCGGGCGTCTGCATCATCGATGCCCATGTCTGCTGGATCGCAGCGCGACCTTTGCCGATCGTCGCGTTGGGCGGCATCACCGCGCCGTCCTCGGCGTAGAGTGACGCAATGCCTGCAGCATCCTTGGCTTTCACCAGCTGGAGCCAACGATCGACCTGCCCGCGGATTGCCTGCTCATTCGCCCCCACTTCGACAGCAGCGGTACTATTCACTTCGGCGGTGTTGTTTGCAGGCTTGTCACCTGCCTGGCAGGCCGGCACCAGCAGCGTTGTGACAGAAAGTAGCAGTAGCGATTTCGTCATTGGCCGCTCCCTTCTGCTATTCCTCGGCATAGCACCCGTAACGTGCCTCGCGCCAACTTGCTGATGTCTGCTTTCTACCTGGGGGAACGCCGAGCGATTGTCAGGCGATCAGCAAGGGAAAGTTAGGCGGAACGGGGGGCGGAAGGGAGCGCTGGCAATGCAGGCGCACTCCCCAAAATGCACTACAGCAACGAAACATGCCCTCATCGGTTGATGCACTATCGCCAGCCCCTTTGTTGAGCCTTGGTGCTGGAGAGACCTGAAACGCTCCCCGCTCACGGAGCGTCCCCATGCATGCACTTATCATCGAAGACGAATCCATGATCGCAATCGCGATCGAGGACGCGTTGCGCGGCTGCGGATTCATTTCGTTTGACTGTGCTGCTTCACAAGAAGAAGCCATTGAAGCGGCCTCCCGCAGATGTCCGGATTTGATTACGGCCGATGTCGAACTCAGGCCAGGTTGCGGAATCACGGCCGTTCAGTCGATCTGTTCTGAACAGAAGATCCCTGTCCTCTTCATCACCGGTAGTCCCGGCCAAGTCAGGGTAAGGATGCCCGGGCACACATTGGTCGAAAAGCCCTTCACGGCACATCACATAATGGAAGCGACGAAGCGAACCATGGACGACAGGCATGCTTGAGCCACTGGCTCCTCTCCCGGACGAGACGGTGAAGAGCCTTGCTATGGCTCTCGTCGAATCGTCGAAGGCGCCGCTGCTTCTGCTGGATGACGATTTGACGGTCATCGGTGCCAGCGCTTCCTTCTGTATCACGTTCAATCTTGATCCGACGACGGTCGTCAACCGACGGCTGGCCGATCTTGGCGTGGGCGAGTGGAACGTTCCGCAACTTAGGTCGCTGCTCCTAGCGACGATTGCCGGAGCAGCTGACATTGACGCCTATGAAATGGACCTGGTTCGGAAAGGCAAACCAGCCTGCCGCCTCATCTTGAGCGCCCACAAACTGGACTATTTCGATACGGATAAGGTGCGCGTCGTGCTTGCCGCAACCGACGTCACGCCGACTCGCCTTGCCGAAAAGCAAAAAGACGAGCTCATTCGGGAAAAGCAGGTCCTCCTGCAGGAACTGCAACATCGCGTTGCCAACAGCCTGCAAATCATCGCCAGCGTGCTAATGCAAAGTGCCCGGCGGGTTCAGTCCGAAGAGACACGTCTGCACCTGCAAGATGCCCACAGCCGAGTGATGTCGATTGCGATGCTCCAAAAGCAGCTAGCTGTCACCCAGCTGAAATCGGTTGAATTGAGAACTTACCTCGCAGATCTGTCCCGAAGCATTTCCGCTTCCATGATTGACGATCCGAAACGGCTCACGCTCGAAACAAGCGTGGATGATACCTCCACGAACTCCGACGTGTCCGTCAGCATGGGCCTGATCGTCACCGAATTGGTGATCAATGCGATCAAACATGCCTTCCCGGAAGACAGCTCGGGCGGCAAGATCACTGTGTCATTCGCCGCCACCAATGATGGCTGGCTACTGTCCGTCTCGGATAACGGCACCGGCATGTCGGTCGGCAAAAAGCGCGGGAAACCGGGTCTTGGCACCGGCATTGTCGAGGCTTTGTCCAAGCAGCTCGACGCGACCGTAGCGGTGCTTGACGCAAAGCCCGGGACACGAGTGGAAGTTCGGCACGGCGGAATTTAATCGGAAACAATCTGTAGTTCGAAATGTCGGCTTTGGGGCGATAAGCACACGCTGCGCGGATGGCAGCTCTGGGTGGGAAGCATACATAATTGGCGATCCGACCATCGGATAATCTTCCCCTCGTAAGTGTCGGCGGCCCCTTGATCACCGCACGCGCGTTGCCCTCATGAACTCCCCGGCATCCCCGGCTGAGAGCCGAGGTTATTGCCCCATGAACAGACTTTCCCTGATCGCCGCCGGAGCGGCAATTGGCGCTGCAGCCCCGCTCGCGACCGCGCAGCCAACCGCCCGTGAGAGCAGCGCTCTGGCCGTGACTCTGCAACCCGGTCCCGCGCCCTTAATCGTGCCGCCTCCGATCCAGCAGATGGTCGATCAGAAGCTCGGTACCCGCTATGCCGCAAGCGAGCGGGAGGCGGTCGCCCGTTGTGCCACGGCCGCGCTGGCCGAAGGGGCGATACTGTACGGCGTCAACGGCTTTGCCGGGACGGATGGCTATGCGGGCTATGCCGGCGCCTATCGCCCGGGTGCGTCGGGCTTGCCGGGCTCGCCCGGGATTGCCACGACCATGAGCGTCAGCGCCATCACCGACGTGCAGCGTCGATCGGACGGGATGCGCGTCAAGGGCCTGATCGACAGCGGGGTCGTTTATCGCGGCGGCTACGGCGGCCAAGCCTATCAGGGCGCCGGGGCAGGCGGCCAGCCCTACGCCACCCGCCATCCCAGCAACAATGACCTCGCGTTTCGCTGCAACCTCGATACGGCCGACCTCGTCACCAGCATGCGCGTCGAACGCCACACCACGATCTATCGCCGCTACTGACTCCTAGGTCGTGCGGATTACGGAGGGAAAGGTTGGCCCTGGTCAGGCAGCTAGCCGATGGACGGGCCGCCGATGTGCCGGAGCTCGCCGAGCGCGTCGTTGCAAGCCTCGCGGCACCAGGTCGGCGCTGTGCAGGAGCAGCTCGCGCGTAATGATGGGGTCGCGTGTTCGAGTCACGCAAGCGGCACCACCTCCTTAAGAGGGGCTTCCATAAGGCAAATCTTCCGAGGCTCTGCCATGGGCATTTGAAGCGTGTGCGTCTCGCGTTGGAATACGCTCTATTCCCAGACGCGCACCGCCAAGCGCGATGGCACTAGTGACGAGGGACGATGCGAACCGAGTTGATCGGACTCGGGCTTGCACGCATCAAATCCCTTGCTTCTGCCATCAGCTCGTCGAGCAGCGATGGATCGAAGCCTTCGGAACCTGGCCGCAGTTCAAGAGCGGTCTCCACACAAAGGATGATACGCCGCTCGGATCCGTCGAACTCCCATTCATGCCAACACCGCAGGCTGTGGCGATCATTCCCCGAGCCGCGAGATAAATCGGGATCTTGGCCCACGTCACCTCTCCCCTATGATCGGCACATTGTAGTTGTCGACCATGTTTTGCTTTTCCGACTACTTACGTGCTCACCAGTCACAGTGCCGCGGTCGATGGCGCTCTCTGACGACTCTACCAACGATGATACGATCCTTGAGTGTCTCGCGGATCAACTCCGCTCCTGCCGAACTCATGCACACCAGACGAACCCCACCGGACTGGAGACGTTCGATTGCGGACACGCCGACCTTTTGGTCCGCGCATTTGGCGAGAGTCGCGGCCTCTGTCATCGACAGGAGCACCGTCCGGCTCACAGGTTCACCGTCCGCTTCGCTTCTGCGACAACATCACTCGCATCGGAATACCGCAGTTTCTGAGCCATGATTGCTCCCTTCGTAAGCGGGAGCGCACTTGGTCTCTCAGGCGCGCGACCGCCTACAGTCAGAAGCTCGCGCGATAGGGTGCTCTTATCATAGCCGCTCCGCGGGTGACACAAGGAAAGCCTATTGCCCCTTCCGGCAACCCGAAAGGTAACGGGATGACGGGTTTGCGAGTGTAGTGCATGCCATCTCACCTCATGGATGGGAGGGAGCCGCATCCTTGATTTGCATGTTAGACGGCGGGCTAGCAGCTCAAACGGGCACCCGTGGCTCGCCGCAGAATTCCTTGCGTTTTCTTAACCTCTCAGTCGCTAAGGCAGATAACGACATCGATCGATGCGGGCCACCTCGCCCCGCAACCGAGTACGGACGAGCGAGCCTGTAGGACGCCTACATGTTTCAATATCAGCTCTTCTCTCATGACGGCCTCGGCAACTTCAGCCTGATCCAGGAATTTGCGGCTGCAAACGATGACGCAGCGTCCCGTGTTGTTACCCCTTGGCTAGTTCGGCCGCTTGAGCTGTGGCAGTGCACTCGCAAGGTGAAACGGTGGTCTTAGGACATGGAAATCTTAAGCGACGCGGACGGTGTAATCACTGATCGGCGATGAAGCGAAACGACTTCATTAGTTCGATCCCGATCGCCTAGGTCAGCCGCCGTCGGTTGGGCCGTTTGCATCATACTCGTCCTCGGTAGGCAGGTCCTCGAACGCGGGCTTATGGCCCTGGGCCCGGTAAACCGCCTCGGTAACGTAGCAAGGTGTACCGGCGCCCCTCACATAGACCATCGGCACATGGTCCCCTGCAGGTTGGGTTTTGTATTGGCCGCGCGAATTCCTCGGGTCCATTCTCACCTCCAAGTCGCACCGATAAGGCGGCTGACGACACGGTCTCTCAGGAGAATTGCGTACCGCCAGCCACACTCCCCGATCCTGTCTTTGGAAAGATCGTAGGGTTTCATTACCGCATGGGCGCGGTTGCCGAGCGGCGATAGCGACCGGCGGCTAATATTTGCTCGGCGTGCCGACGGGCAAAGACTATTCCGGCCGGTGTGAACTCATTGTCCGAAGTTTCGTGGCTCTTGCCAGTTCGCCCTCAAGCTCTGCCACCAGCTCGGCCACAGGTTCGCCGATGGAGCGCCGCCCATGGTCGAGGACGGCATTCCAATAAGTGAGTGTGTCCCTGTGGACCGGGCGCCCCTGCCAGCGACGCACGCTCGTGATCGCTGAGAGAAGGTTGGAGCGGATCGTTCCTTCGATTTTCATGAGCTGACAATCCCGACCGTCTTCTTCGATACTTCAGAAGCATTGGTCTTCTTCGGCGCTTTCGCCTTGGGTTTGCGCACTTCCTTGTTGGAGCGCTTCTGTCCTTTAGCCATTTTGACCACCTCCAATTGTCTGGCAGCCGTTCGTTCCTCGACGGCCGACGGCGCGTGCAACGAAGCTTGTTTCCAGGCGATCAGGCAAACCTGCCCGGGCGCCCCATGCCTCGACGGTGCGTTCGGACGTCGCACGCAAATAAATGTTGTTGCTGGTCGACGATCCGCTTTCGCGGCCGAAGGCAGCGTAGCATCCCTCGGCACAATCCTGGCGCTGTCGCGTCGACGAGCTCATTTCGCGTTCCTCTTCGCTGCGGCAATCGCGTCGCCAGCGTTGGAGTAACGGTATCCGCCCCACAAGAATGCTTCGGCGGGGACGCGCTCTATTCCAAAGCGATCAAGTTCTGACTGGAGCGCGGCATCATTGTTGTTTCGGTTCATGACGCTCATCGCCTTTCGCTGAATGGGTCGATCCGGCGCGCATCGTCATCGAATTGCTCTGCGACCATCTTGAGCGCGAAAGCGCCGTTGGTGGTTCGGGCACGGCCGGCCAGCCTTCGAAAAGACGCTGCGTGCTCGCGACGCTCATCCGCTGGATCTGACCACGTCGCCCGTTGGCCACTCGCAGCCGAAGACTCGTCCTCCGCCATGAACAGCGAGATCTCGCGTCTCCGATAGAGATAATTATGATCCATAAAGATTGCTCCCGTTATTCGTAAGCGGGAGCACGGTCGGTCTCTCAGCCGCGTGGGCCTACGGCAACCAATTCACGCGATAGATGAACTTACCACAAAATGTCGATTTTACCTAAAACAGAGGTTATTTTTAGCGGTGACTTACAATTTCTCGTTTAAGCGCCTATGTAGTTTGACGCTACTAGTCGCAAACTGACGGTCTACAGGCGCTTTGCGGCTCCTTTTCCTTCTCTTTTCGCTCCTAGCAGAAGCAGGCCGGCATCCGGTCTCGCCATAGAAGGAAAATCAATATGACCACCGGAACGGTGAAATTCTTCAATGAAATCAAAGGTTACGGATTCATCGCGCCTGATGGCGGCGGAAACGACGCCTTTGTTCACATGACCGCCGTCGAGCGCGCCGGTATGCGCAGTCTTCGAGAGAACCAGCGCGTCAGCTACGACCTCCAGCAGGACAATCGCGGCAAGATGAGCGCGGTGAACCTCAAGGACGCCGACGAAGCGCCGCAGTCGGAGGCGAGCGGAGCTCAGGCTGCGAATGACGAGCTACAGGCACCGACAAGCGACCAGCAGGCCGATTAGTTTTGGCCGGACCGGCCGTCCGCAGTTCAAACCTGCAATTCTTCCTCGCCCGTGCCGAACAGGCGCGGGCTGAGGCGGAAGCGGCAACGCTCGACCATGTGCGCGAGCGTTGCCGCCGGTCCGAAGTCGCCTGGTCGGCCCTCGCTGACAAGGCCCAGCGCGGCGAACAGCTGCGCATCGAAGATCAGAAAAGGAAAGCGGCAACAGCCCCCAGTTCAAATGAAGAGCATATTTAAGAGGACCAGTCCGAAGGCGAATTCCGCCAATCCCGGAGCCGACCGACGCCAATCTGAACGTTCGTATCGGCCATTCGATGAGGTGGCATACGCCGCTGCATTGGAAGTGCTTGGCTAAAGTTCAGTTCGCTTGTCTTTCCACAAGCTGTTACAAGGACCGTATCGCGCAGCAACCAAGTGTAGGCACCTGCGCGGCCGAGAGACACGCGTGCGCTCCCGCTTACGAACCGGAGCAAAACGCTTGGAAGCCCCACCACCAACCGAAGTGTTTCCGGACAATCCCGATGGAGCCCGAGGCCTTCGAGATCAGGCGGCCGCTTGCCGTCGTCTGGCGGCCGGAGCGCAAACGTCAGCCGGGACCACGTCCATGAACGCGCTTGCGGATCATTTCGACGAGCAAGCGCGGAGGCTTGATCTGACGCAGTCGGCGGGAAGCACCGACGAACCGGGCGGCAAGGAAAAGAGCTCATCCGCATGAGCAGCGGCGCCCGGCGAGATCCGCTAGGTTTGTCGTTCCCGGGGCGCCAGAGCGCTGGTAATCGGGCCCTTGAATTCCCATATCAACGTCATCGCTGGCTGAAATACTCGTAGGCGCCCGCGGCTGAGAGACATGAGGCGCTCCCGCTTACAGCATTGGGAGAATGAATCATGGACTCCATTGCAACGCCACCAGAACATGCCGAACTGCCGCTTCGAACCCGCGCGATAGTGGGATCAGCCAAATGAGTGCGCCGCAGAACCCCGACGAGCCCGAAATCAAGCCGGCTGCTCGTCGCAGCATGACTTTCCGCAAGAATAGCAGAGGCCCCCTTCCCACTCCCGCGCAGTCGCGGAGACAGGCGGACGTCGTCAAATCCGCGTGGCGTCATTTCGGCGAGCCCGGACCGGTGATCGCTTTCCTCAACACCCGCAATGCAGCCCTGGAGGCTCCGCCGCTTCAGCTCGCGATCGAGAGCGACCAGGGGCTCGAGCGGGTAGAATCCTTGCTAAAACAAATGGCGCGGGAGGCCTAACAATATGCCCAAAGAGCGCCGGCTCGAAAGCGATCAGGATCGCGATGATCGCATGGAGCGCCACGTTCGGGAGCGTATCGAGGCCAAAGTGGCTGAGGATAAGGCTCTCGATGAAGCGGTCAAACGGAGCATCAAACTGCACGGTGCCTGAACTGGCTTGGGAGAAACATCATGCAGAAACACGGAAACTCGAAAGACACGAGTTTCACCGTCTTTCGCTCCGCCGCCGAGGAAGCCGAAATGAAGCGGCACGGCAGCGAGGATGAAGGCGGACACATGAGTTCGACGGCCGGGAGCGTGACGCGAGTCCCAGCAGCGGATCTGCCCTATGTCGTAACCCTCACTCATCACCACTCAGAAGCGACAACGCACTCATTCGCCTCGATGCGAGAGGCCGAAGCGTTCATCAGGCGTAACACGCCGCTACCCGGCGCTGTCCTTCGTACGACCTATGATCGACCGGCGACCGAGTCACGAGCGCTGCAGACGGAGACGGAGTCCATCATGAATGATGAGAGCATCCTTTCGAGACTAAAGGTCATTGACCGGCGGTTGCGGCAAATCTCGACTGAGGAGGCCGCATCGGTGCTGGCGGGTGGCTTGGCCAACGCCGGCATTCACGAACAGGAGCGTCTCCGGCTCATTTCAGAGACTGAGCGCATCCTCGACGAACTCGATGGCGAAAGCCACGATTGAGATTGCCCGATCTCGGCATTCCTCTCGCGGGACGTTCATACAGCTGCTGAACGAAGTTTAAGAAGGCGATGATGGACAAACGGCAAGCGCAGGTGGAGCGGGCTAGGCTGCAAAATATGCTCGATGCATATGAGGCCGACCGCCGGAACCATCGATCCGACGACGAACGACGCGGCATTGAGCGCGAGGTGACCCCGGATAGAGCTGACAATGTCCGCGCCCGGATTGCGCGCCTCGACCAAATCATTGCCGAGAGTGGCGAGGCCTGAAGCGGATCTGAAAGGCGCCCGCCGTCCGACCAACAGGTTGCCCGCAAGAATTTCGCTCAAGATCGTGATAATCTTGTCTGGCCCCACGACAACGGCATGGTCTTCAAAAATGCGATTATCGGGTCCGCCGGGACAAATAACGGCGCGGCTTTCCGCTATGGCAATTATTCTTACTTTTGCTGGCCAAGAGTTGGACTCACCAGACACGCAAGCGTACACCAAAACGGCGGAGACCTGATCCCTACCCTCCCCGGGTTGATCGGCTCCGGCCTGGGCGGCTCGGCAGTTTGAGGGGCATTTGTCGAGCCGTTACCTTTTTCGCAAATCGGTGCCGACCACCCCTGGTCTTGCCACGTGTGAGGACGACTTCTCGATGCGGTCGAGCGAGGCGCGGCCCTGCTATTGGACGCGGCCAGGTTTGTCGGAGGTTCGGCTGATGTATTCGATGAATCCCGGATCACTCGTCAGGTGAAAGACATCAACGAATGCCAAGTCTGGCGTTCAGCTTTGCGAGGCGATCCTCCAACGCTGCAATATTGTCGGGGTTCGTTGCCTGAAGTTGGCGCAGGTCCTCCTCGTCGATGTGCGTGACCTTACCCGACTTGATCGCCTTTAGGAGGCGTATCAGCCTTTCTCGCTCTTCATGCCAATTTTCCGCGCTCACGATTGCCTTCGCGTGTTGAAATTAAGAAGCATCGTTTCAGCACGTCTACCACAACGGCTTCGCGGGCCGGAATCGCTCGCGTCGGACTTGGCCTTCGATTATTCGAGCGGCCAACTTCGCGCGGATCTGAGCGGCTCCATAGTTACTCATGCACACCAGCCGCGTGCCTCCGTCAGGCAAAGCCTCCAAAGCCGAAATAGCTACGCCATGTTGGCGACAATGGCGATCGACCTGCGCCACGGTCATCGAGAGATTCAGCGCCCGGCTCGTTTCCAAAGATATGCTCCATCACTGCAAGCGGGAGCATTTCCGAGACTCTCAGTCATCGGCGCCTGCGAGAGAAATGCCGGTGATGCGCAGACTTTAGCAGGATGCGGCCGTCCGCGCTCTAGAATTCGTACGAACAACTTCCGCCTCGTGGGCAAATCACGTGCCGACCGAGGCCATTTGGCCTGGCTTACTGTGGTCTGGAGCGTGAAGTCTGTGTCAGTCTTAGCCGACTTCGAGTGTCGTCGCTTTCACGTGCACCAGTTCGGTTGGTTCTTGGTCGCCAAGCGTCCTTAGTAGCGCGAAATGCTGTTTTAAGGCCGTTAAAGCGCCGCCGAGGTCATGGCATTTAAGTCCGTGGCGTTTGGCAACAGCGCGAACAATAGGTCGAAGGCCCGGGTAATGCGTGTGGGTTACGTTGGGAAACAGATGATGCTCGACCTGATGGTTCAGGCCGCCGGTAAACCAGCTGGCGAAGCGCGAGTTGGTGGCGAAGTTTGCAGTCGTGCGAACCTGGTGGCTGGCCCAATCATCTCCTTCGCGGACGCCACTGAAATTCATTCCGGGCGTGAGGTGCGCGACTTGGAATACGATCGCCAGCGTCCAACTGAGGACGAAGTGAAACAGGATGAAAGCGGCTATTGCCCACGACGGGGGGAGGACGAGGAAGGGAGGCACGACAATAAGAAGAAGGTATAGGCCCTTAAGGATCAGCAGCTCAGTTCGCTCGTACTTACGCAAGGCCAGCACGTGCCACTTGTTGAGACGACCCTCGGCGAGGCATCGAAAGTCCTTCCAGAACAACCACTCCAGCGTGTTCAAGCCGTAGTAGAGAATTGCCTTCATCTCCTGGTGACGAAAGCGAGGTTCCCAGGCCTGCGCCGGCGACAGACGCAGCAAGCCACGGGTCTCAAGATCATCATCCCAGCCCAGGACATTTGGTTGCCGGTGATGCAGCCCCTGATGCTTGGCCACCCACAAGTGTCGCGATGGACCGAGCAATGCCGAGCAAAGTTGTGCTGCTCGAAGGTTTGTGGCGGCCGATCGGAAGAGCGTGCGATGATTGGCATCGTGGAATACACAAAAGCCAAGCGCGGACGCCGCAAAAGCGAACGACAGCGCTGCGCCCAAAGCCGCGAAAAAGGTGGGGGCGCAAAGTAGCGCGCAGTAAGACAACGCAAACCAGAGGATGATCACGATCGCTTTACGTTGAGCGCGCGGATCCCCAACGGATGGCCGTCCACGGGCGTCCTCCGCGGCAAGATGCTCGTTTGCGGCCGCCCTAAGCTCGCGCCAAAAGGGGGACTTCGCTGCAAAACTCGGCAGCTCGCCGATTTGCTGAGCGTCCGCGTTCCATCGAACCGGCTTGTTCACCGGCGGAAACTGCGCCGCCTTGGCCCTGAGGATTGGCCGGCAATCTTCTCGCGATAGACGATCCGGCCTTTCGATAGATCGTACGGGGTCATTTCCACATGGACCCGGTCGCCCACGATCGAACGAATGCGATAACGGCGCATCTTGCCGGCCGTATAGGCGATGATGCGGAAATCGTTGTCGAGCAGCACGCCGAAACGGCCGTCCGGCAAAATCTCGTCGACGACACCTTCGATCGTCAGCAGTTGTTCTTTCGCCATAAGCGGCACCATCCTTCTTCGCCGAGATGACCCTGAGCGGCCAGCTCGTGGCTAACTGGCGTTAAGGATGGAGCGAGCGCGGAAGCGCCGAAAACCGTCGATACCGGCTGGAAGCTTGGAAGTGATAGGCTTGTTCGAGACCGAAAGCTATGGCTGAGCGCCAAATCGCCAGATCAGGCCGATCTAGCGAACCATCACTCTGGCCAATTCATTTTCCAGCTCGGCGATCAATTCGGCCACTGGTTCGCCTAGCGGTCCCATGCTGTTACGACGGCCATGTTCGAGAACGCCCCGCCAATGGTTGACCGTGTCCTTATGGACGGGCCGGCCGCGCCATCGCCGCGCACTGGATATGGCTGACAGTAGGTTTGAGCGAACGCTGCCTTCGATTTTCATGCTTCGCTTATCCCGAGCGTTTCCTGGAAGCCTTCAATGCGTTGATCTTCTTGGCGCGTTGGTATCCAGCTTGCGTGAGCGGCCCCTGTCCCCGTGGCCATCGCGCCAATCCATCTTGCGGCATTTGGTCAAATCCTAAGATTCTGGGCGGCGCGTTGATGGAAGCTCGCCTCGAGCCGGTCCAGCAATGCCGCGCGCGCATTCCATGCGTCAGCGCTTCGTTCAAGGCTCTCGCGCATGTGCGCATTCGGTGTTGCGGTCGCACGCAGCCGGTCCGCCTGTTCCAGCACACGGCACCCTTCGGCCGAGTCTTCGGGTTTGCGTCTCCCGGATATCATTTAGCAATTCCGCTCAGCGGCCGCCGATGCATCGCTCGCGCTTGAGCCTCTCATTGCAAGCTTCCGACGTGAACTGCTTGCCCGGGAAGCTCGTCGGCTCCTCTGCAAGGAAATCTGCTGCATCAGTCGACGCTTAGTGGAGCGCGATTGCACTTGGCGCCCGCTATGCGCGCTGCGTAGCCAGCGGCCAAGGCTCCATGGATGCGGCGCGATTCGTCGGAAGCCGCATTTTCAGCCATGAATATAGACACTTGATGGCGGTGATAGAGGTCATTGAGATCCACGGATTGCTCCCCATTCCGTAAGCGGGAGCACTTCAGGTCTCTCAGCCGCGTAGGCTTACTGATGAAATCCACGCGATCTGCGCCTTTTAGCACGCGCCCTTAAGAAACACTAATTTTGACATTTATTTCGCCGTTGTCGGCGCGCCTTCCCACTCAGCTGGCATTGCCGGCGGTGCCGGCGGATCCGGCTCATCAAGTGCGATCCGCGATCTAACGAGTTGACCGCCCTCAGCTACCTGCTTTTGTGCTGCGTCAATCCGCGCGACAGCGTAAGGGTCGCAGGCGTGAATCTCCCTCAGTGAGTTAAGGGTGGCCTCAAGCGCGTCGAATTGCGACGCAATCTCCAACAGCTGGCCCAGCATCGCTCTCCTGCCACGCGACCGTCGATCGCGTAGCATGCAGTCGAGAGCATCGTGTTCGGAATCGCGACAGCATTTTTCGAGAAGGCGACTGGAGCCCGTGTCGCAGTGACTTAGAAGTGAAACTTCTTTAGCGCGAGATCACAAATCGGCGTCGCATTAGCCATGCGGCTCTGCCGTTCTTCCTTATGATCACGTCGCAAGCTGCACCCATGATCCGCATCGGTATTGTCAAGACTCGCCTTTTCGGCCCACCGCCAGCGGCTGGAGAGGCATTCGCTTATGCCTGCGCAATAGTAGTAGCGCCGACCGCAGTATTATCGTTTCCGTCGTGAGCAGATCCAGCAACCTGCCCTTGCCTCATGCTCTCGAGACCTAGCGTCAAATCGGTTCACAAGGACGTGTCCCCGGGGGTGCGCTTGTCGCCGTTTGGACGTCGGCGCCGCGGGTATTCATGCAATGTGCAAAAGCGCTCATAGGTGTTTTTCACGATCAACTGCCGCGTTAATTCTGTCACCCTTGGCACACTTCGATTTGAACCGTGGGAGAAGTTGGTGCCTTTCGTAGCCGGGCTTCGAGAATCCCTTCGGCTGCGCAATAGCGAGGCGCCGGCCGAATTCACGAACGGGGATGACCTGGAGCAGGTGCTCAACAGGCACCTGCTCGCGATCGAGGCGATGGCCGATGGCGAGCTGATTACCTCGATCCTCCTGCTTAGCCGTGATGGAAAGAGACTGTTCCACGGCGCGGCGCCCAGACTTCCGCAATCCTATTGCGATGCCATTGATGGATCAAAAATCGGACCACGCGCGGGTTCTTGCGGAACCGCCGCATATCGGGGTCGTCCGGTCTACGTGAGCGACATTGCGACTGATCCGCTATGGGCAGACTATCGGCATCTCGCTCTTCCCCATGGCCTCAGGTCATGTTGGTCGACACCAATCCGTGAACCGGATGGAGCATTAATCGGAACCTTTGCAATTTATCGCCGCACCGTCGGCAGTCCCAGCAGCGACGAAATAGAATCCATTGCCATGATCACCGAGCATGTTGCCGAGGCGATCATATTCGCGCGTGACGTCCAGGACCTTCAACGGTCACTGCGCCACTTCCCGCGCCTGAGGCTCGTTTCGGACAGTGAAGATCAGGTTCGGTTGGCCGGCGAGCGTCTCGATCATCTCTCGAGCCTTTTGACGAGCGTTGAGCACAAGATTGCGGAACTGGATCGCCTTGCCGATGAAAACGAATCTCAGCAGGCCACCGACACGCTTAAGGCCACTGCCGAACTGAGCCTCAAACTGGTCGTAATTCTTCGTCGCCAGATCGACGAGATCAACAGCAAGCCTTCGCCGTGAACAATCGGCAAAGCTCTGGGACACCCGTTCCGACCCTTGCGTCCGATCAGCAGCGGCTTCCGGATTCAGCGTTCGAGCTTTTGATAAGTCTCGAGACGAAACTCGCCGTTCTGCGAAGCGGATCCGGAGACACCCGACGCATCGCGCATGAAATGCAGATCATGGTCGAGGAAATGAGGCGCCGTCTTCACAATGCGGTCGAAGGCTGAACCTTCCCGCTAAAGAGCACGCTTGACGCCATGTAGTCCCACGGCCCGACCATCCTCCACTATCGGAAATGCGAGGACCCGGATCCAGCGCGGGGGCGCGTCTTCAGGATTGATCTCAGCGTCGAGAATGAAGCCGAACTGCCGGTTGAGCCCGAAGGAACGCACACGTTCCAGGGCAATTCTGGAAGCCTCGCTATAGCGCGCTACAGCCCACTCCCGTTCGATCGGCGCTCCGGCAGGCAGGCCAAAGAGTTCGTAGACCTTCTCGGACCAGGTCAGGTTGTCCTGATTTGAAACGTCGCAATGCCAGTAACCGTTGGCCGGATTCTGTCGCGCCCTCGTGAGGTCCGGCGGGGTCCGGAAAACATGCCCGTGTGCGAAGGTGCCGGCTGGCTCGTCCGAAAACAACGTTTCGAGAAATGCGCCGTCCATCGCAGCCTCCGCCGATCGCTGCCAGACAAGAGCGAAACTAGTCGACCGTGCTGCGGCGCACAATCAAATAAGCGACTTGCGCAGCTTCATCCGGGAAGCGGATCCGGGATCGCCCCCCCTTTTACCAGCTCGGGCAGCGTGTCGATGTTAACGCAGAAGGACGGCGACTAATCGTCCGCCCCTCCACGCCTCTGTCATCCGCCTCCTTACTGACTGCGTGGCTCGCTAATTTCCTCGCTCCGGCGCGGGCGCCGGCGGCGGAGGCGGTGGTGGCGGCGCAGGGCAAGTGGCCGTCGCATCGATGACCGACCCGTCCGGGCACGTTTGCGTTGCGGGCGGCGGAGGCGGGGGCGGCGGAGCAGGCGGTGGCGGAGCAGGCGGCGGCGGCGGCGCGCCGAAGCTATAGCTCAGGCCCGCCGAGAAACCGTGTTGGTTGAGGTCCTTGCGGAACGTGCCCTCATAGCCCGCATACACCGCAAGCTGCGGCGAAGCCTGGTAGTTCACACCCACATCCACATCGATCTGATCGTTCTTTGGGGTGACTGCATTGACCTCGAACGCAGTTGCCGGATTCGCATCGAATACTGCGTCGACATGGTCATGCTGCTTGTCGAAATTGTGACGGTAGACCAGCCGCCCATAGGGCGAGATCGAGGTGTTGGGATTAGACTTGAGGTCAAGCCCGATCATGCCGTCGAAGCGCTTGGCGTTGATGTCGTCGACTGTGAGGCTAGCGGCACCAGCGCCGGTCTCGGTAAATCCGTCCTGCTTGCCGGTCGTGTAATCGAAACCCAGAAACGGCCTCAGCTTCATACCGCCCAGATCGAAGTCGTAACCGGCCGTGCCGATGACCTTCCATTCATGGCCATGGCTGTCAGCCTCTGCCGTACGAACTATCGAAGCCACGTTGATTGTCCGCGAGGCAGTCATGTTGCCGTGGATATAATCGACCTGGAGATCGGCGCTCCACGGACCGCCCTGCCAGCCGCCATATATCGCGCCCTGCCAGCTATGCTGGTGGCCACTGCTATTGCCGAGGGCATAATCGATATTGTTGCGTGACCAGCCGAGCGCACCGCCGACATAGAAACCGGCCGAGCGATAGGTGGCGCCGCCGGCAATGCCCCAGACATCGATGTCGGAGCCGAAGCGGAACGACTGATCCTTGCCGTTGCCCCAGCCCCCGTAGCCGCGAAGCCAGAGATCGAACCCTGGCAGGAGATTCGGATTCTCGTGCGTCTGCAGGTGCACCTGCCTCGAGAATAGCTCGCCAAGGTTGAGAAGGCCGCGGGCGTAGGCGCCGTACGGCTCGGGACTTGCCTGGTCGAAGAACTGCTCCGCTTCCGCTGCAGTCATCGCGTCGACGCCGGCAACCAAGGCTGCAGCGTCACCCGTTGCGCCCGTCACGAGCCCCTGAAAGCCGTTGGCTACCGCAATCTGGTTGGGAGTTGCGCCGCTGCCGATGCCGGTCGCAAAAGGCGTTCGGACCACGGTCAGGCGATAGGCCGCAGCAGTGCCGCCGGTGCTGACGATCCCGGTCGGGGCAAGGCGGATGAAGGGTGACAGCGTGTTGCCGGTCACGACGAAACTGCCGCTCATCCCGCCCGTTGCGGTGACGACGTCGTAGGTGCTCCCCGCAACATAGGGTCCGGCAGGAGTGCCGAGGCCGTTGGCGAGCGAGACCGCGAGTGTTCCGCCAAGCGCGGCGGTGCCAGGTGTTCCGGTAACGCGGATTTGGTCATAGCCCGTGCCGGCAGTTGCGAGCGGCGTGATATCCGCCTGGTACACGCCGGTCGCGCCCTGGCTGAAGGAACCAATCACATTGAGGATGCCTGTCGCGCTCCCGTTAGGAGCGACCGTCCCGTTGTTGGCGAACGCACCCGCGATGGTTCCCGTGCCGGACAGCGAACCCGCATTGGTGACGTTGCCGGTAATGCGACCGTTGACGATTGTCGTCGATCCCGATGCGGCCGCGAGGTTACCGGTCAGGTTTCCTGCCGTCAGCACGCTGAACGTTGCTCCGCTCGCAACGGAATTCGTCGGAGCCGTGTAGTTTCCGCCAATCGCCAGCGTCCCGGCATTCACCGCGAAGCCGTTGGTGAGCGTACCCGTGCCGGTCAGGTTGAAGGTGCCGCTTCCTGCCTTGACGACGCCCGCGACGGTCATCGGACCGGAAAATGTCGTCGTTGTCCCGTTGCCGCCCGTGGTCAACGTGAAGGCGCCATTCAGCGTGCCGTTGCCGGCGAGGCTTCCGACCGTCTCGTTGTTGTTGAGCTGCAGCGTACCGGGCGCATTGATCGTCACCGCCGACGTGTCGCCGATGCCGGTCGGACCGACGGCGAGAATGCCGGCGTTGATAGAGGTCGCGCCGGAGTAGGTGTTGTTCCCGGTGAAGGTGACGGTGCCGCTATTGCTCTTCGTGACGGTGCCCGTTCCGCTGATGTTGCCGCCGTAAGTCCCGCCTGCTGCGTCGTCGAACACCAGCGCTGCGTTGTCGACGATGTTGCCCTGGAGCGATACGGTAGTGCCGGTCAGCGTGCCCGCCGTGATCGTCGTCCCGCCCGAATAGATGTTGGCCCCTCCGAGCGTCAGGTTTGCTGAGCCGATCTTGGTCAGTCCGCCGGCGCCGGAAATGATACCGTTCAGTGTCGTGGCCGCGCCGACGTCGAACGTTCCACCCCCGGTTCCGAGCGTGAACGCGTTCGCGAGCGTAGCGGCGCCGGTCGTCTGCAGCGTGCCACCGGCCATGGATACACCGCCGGTGAACATGTTGTTGGAGGCGCCGATCGCGACCGTGCCCCCGCTGCCGATGTTGAGTACGGTTCCGGCGTTCGAATAGCCGCTGTTGTTGCCGCTCAGCGTCAGTGTGCCGGTGCCGGACTTTGTAACGGTCCCGGTACCGGAAAGATTGCTGATCGCGTCAGTGCCCGTGCCAAGATTGATATTGCCTGTGACCGTTCCTGGCGAAGTATTTGCGAGCGTGTCGTTGCCGGCACCCGTCGTCACGTTGCCGACGATCGCGCCGCTGTTGTTGATATTATTGTTGCCGTCCCCAAGGTCGATGTTGCCGTTCAGCGTTCCGCTGTTCGTGGCGGTGTCGTTGCCGGCGGCTGCAGTGACGTTGCCGTTGAGCGTGCCGGCGTTGGTCAGCGTATTGTTGCCGCCGTCGAGATCGATGTTGCCGGTGTAGGCGGTGCTCGCACCGATCGCGAACGTATCGTCACCTGCGCCAAGACCGATTGCGCCGGTTACCGTCCCACCGTTGCTGATGGTGACCGTGTCGGCGCTTCCCGAGCCGGTGATCGATCCCCCGATCGTGCCCCCTGTGTTGTTTAGCGTGAGCGGGCCGGCCGAGGTGATGTTGCCCGTTATGGTCGTGCCCGCGGCATTGTTCACGGTAAGTGCGCCGGCGGAAGTTATGCCACCGGTGAGCGAGGCGGTACCGCCAAGATTATTGAACAGGTTGACCTGGGTGCCGGTCGTGGCGCCGAACACCACGTTTCCGATGATGTCGCCGGACGTACCACCGGCTGCGTTGTTGATGGTGCTGCCGCCTCCCAGAGAGATCGCCGTAGCGCCCGACGTGATCAGGCCTTCATTGTTGAGGATGCTCGTCGTGCCGGCAGAGAGCAGCGGGCTCGGCGTCGTCGCACCCGTACCGACGGTCGTCAGCGGCTCGACGCGGATCGTCACGCCATTCGTCGTTGTTTGGAAACCATCAGGGTCGGTTGTGTTGCAAACGACTGTCGTGCCCGGAGCATCGGGCAGGCAGTCCGCAATTGCTGGGGTCGATCCGAAAAAGATTGCGGCTCCGGTAATCGTCGTACCGACCATCAGACGCTGCTTGGCGTTAAGGAATGCGGACATGTGATGACCCCTATTTGCTGACGCGTTGGCGAGCTAAGAGGGTCGTAACTGGCTGCAAAATGGGCGTGCATCGGGGTAATTACCGACCAAGGCCCGGTCCGGCCCAAACCGAGCCGGGCCGCTTCCTTTTCACGTTCCTCGATTGAGTTTCGTCGGAACGGCGTCACCCACGAACGCGGCGATAGGACACGGTTTAGGGAAAATCCCGGTTCTTCCGATCAACCTCGGACTCGTCAGCGAAGACGCGGCTGCTGAAGACTGCGGCGACCCTCGCTCGGCGTCATGTTGAAGCGCGCACGGTGCCATGCGCTGAACGAGGCGAGGCCCGCATAGCCAAGCAAATGTGCGACGTCCGTCAGGCGCAGCTGGCGGTTCGCGAAGTGCTGGCTGACCTGCTGTGTGCGAACTCGATCGAGAAGCTCGCTGAAGCTGTTGCTCTCATTCTCAAGCCTTCTCTGGAGAGTTCGAACGTTCGTTCCGAGCGAATGGGCAACTTCACCGATCGTAGCGCGGCCCGAGGGCATGAGGAGACGGATCGACTGCTCGACTTCTTCCGAAACGCTGCGCTGGGCGGGGTTTATCACCGCGCTCACAAGCTCGCGCGCATGCCGGCTTAGCGCAAGGTCCGCGCCCGGCAACGGCCGATCGAGATCGGCCTTTTCGATGACGACTCCGTCAAAGTCCGATCCGAACTGCATCGGGCAATCGAACAACCGGTCATAAAGCGACCGGTCCGAAACGGTCGGGCGCTCGTAGCTGAAGCACACGCACTGCGGTCGCCAGTTTTCGGGCATGATCGACCGGCACATCTTGTAAAGGACGCCAAGAGCGACATCGCTCACTTGCCGGATGGGTCGGGAGGAGCCGAGCGCGATTTGCTCGCGCAGGAAGAAGATATCGCCATGATCCTCGAGCTGCAGCGTGAGCGTCGAATTGATGCGGTTGCGATACTCGGCGACGATCCCGATCGCGTCTCTCAAGGTGGGCTGATGAATGATCAGCAGGCTTAGCATCCCGATATCGGAAAGCTTCCGGCACTCGGCCATCCGGAGCCCAAACGTTTCGCATGCCGATGCCTGTGCACTGTCTTCAAGTAGGTCGATC
>Ga0207644_10000397_pt1 | contig 28324 bp, 27 predicted proteins | sample KBSS73metaG_FD_184326 | JGI IMG/M metagenome (GOLD analysis project Ga0207644, IMG submission 184326) | Switchgrass rhizosphere microbial communities from Kellogg Biological Station, Michigan, USA - KBS S7-3 metaG (SPAdes) (version 2) | ecosystem: Host-associated > Plants > Roots > Rhizosphere... | reverse complement strand
ACTGCGCCTCGCCAGCACCGGCAACGGCCCGCTCAAGTGGCAGCTGGGCGGCTTCTACTTCGACAGCCGCGAAATCACCGACTTCTACCAGCGCGGCTATTTCCTGACGACGGCGGCGCGCAACCCCAACAACTGGGTGCGCCTGCACGACGTCAACACCTCGTGGGCGATCTTCGGCCAGGGCAGCTACGACCTGACCGACCAGCTCACCCTCACCGCCGGCGCGCGCTACACCAGCGACAAGAAGACGACGACGCTGCTCAAGGCGAACAACAACCCCACCACCTGCGTCTCGACCGCGGCGTTCCCCTGCCGCGTGCGCCTCAAGGACGAGAAGCCCAGCTGGGACGTGAGCCTGCTCTACAAGGCGGCGCCGGACTTCAGCCTCTACGCCCGCATCGCCCGCGGCTTCCGTGGGCCCACGATCCAAGGCCGCTCGGCGGTGTTCAGCACGCCGTTCACGACGGCCGACTCCGAGACGATCACCTCGTACGAAGCCGGCTTCAAGAGCCAGCTGCTCGACAACACGCTGCGCTTCAATGCCACCGCGTTCTACTGGAACCTCAAGAACATCCAGCTGAACGGCAACGACGCCAACGGCAACGGCGTGCTGTTCAATGCCGACAAGGCGCAGGCCTATGGTCTGGAGGCCGACCTCGAGTATCGCCCGGTCGAGAACCTGTCGATCACGCTGGGCGGCAGCCTGCTGCACACCGAGATCAAGGACAAGCGTGTCTACGCGCAGGCCTGCGCGCTCAACGGCAAGCTGGTCTGCACCGTCAACGATCCGATCGTCCAGCGCACCATCTTCGGCGCGCCGGCCTACCTGGCGCAGATCGACGGCAACCCGCTGCCCAACGCCCCCAAGTGGACGCTCAACGCCACCGCGCGCTATGACATCCCGACGGGCGAGCGCTCCAGGCTGTTCATCGCCACCGACTGGAACGTGCAGGGCTACACCAACTTCGTGCTCTACAAGACCGACGAGTTCTACTCGAAGGGCAACTTCGAGGGCGGCCTGAAGGTCGGCTACGACACTGGCGACTTCGAGGTCGCGGCCTTCGCGCGCAACATTACGAACGAGAAGAACTTGAAGGGCGTGATCGAGAACTACATGGCCGCGGTCTACAACGAACCGCGCATCATCGGCCTCTCGCTGAGCGGCAAGATCCGCTAAGCGGCGGGTTGATCCGGCTCACAAGAAAGGGAGCAGCGGGAGACCGCTGCTCCCTTTCGCTCGCGAAGCGACCATCGCGGGTGTCCTAACCTACAAGTCAGCTGATTTCTGCCCCCGAACCCGGCCACGATGCGCCACTGCTAACTGTGTGCCCGGGTCTTGTCGGCGTCGTGGCTCGGAGCGGTTTGCGTCGTCGGTAGGTTCATCCTGGCGAGCGAGAACGATGCAGGGTGAGGAAAGAAAGGCAGTACGACGAGCGCCAGGCGGAGTCGGGAGAACGGACGGCAAGTTGTTGCATCACCGCAACAAGTTCTCGCTCCGTAGCAGCGCATACATCAATTGACCGATGATTGCCGCTGCGAACTCGCGGAAGGGCTGCGCGTCAGGGCGGCATTGGGGCGCCCCGATCATCGCTTAACGGGGACGTTGTAGCACTATGAATACCAAGCTGATCCTGATCGCCTGCGGTTTCGCCGCAGCGCTGCCGAGCGCCGCTCTCGCGCAGGACAACGCCGGCCAGAAGGGCGTGTACGTCTCGCTCCAGGCTGGTGTGGCCAAGGTAAACGATGTCGACCTGACCTACTTCGACGAAGGCGGCACCTTCGGCGGTACCGGCGCGCAGGACAACGCGCGGTTCAAGACCGACCTCAAGAGCGCCTTCGCCATCAATGGCGCCATCGGCTACGACTTCGGCCTGATCCGCGCCGACATCGAAGTCGCCTACTCGCGCAACAAGGTGAAGGGGCTGGCGATCAAGAGCATCAACGGCACCGCGATCACGCTGTCGCCCGCCGACCGCGAAGAGGTCTGCGATTACCTCGAGACCGATTCCTGCGGCGGTTCGGGCAACAGCTTCGACGTCGACGGCGGCAAGCTGCGCCAGGCGAGCGTGATGGGTAACCTCTGGGTGGATATCCCCACCGGCTCGCCCGTGACGCCTTATGTCGGTGGCGGCCTGGGTATCTCCGGCTTCGAGTTCGATGGCGAGGGCAAGGGCCGCTTCGCGTGGCAGCTGGGCGCCGGCGTCGCGTTCGAGCTGTCGCCTTCGGCCGCGATCACCCTCGACTATCGTCACCGCCAGGCGAAGGGCGCTACGATCACCGACGACGAGTTCGAGGATTACGCGGTCCGCGTCGGCAAGATCCGCACCAACACCTTCTCGGCCGGCGTGCGCTTCCGCTTCTGATTGTCGGCACCGGCCCCTCCCAGCGTCATTCGACTTGGGGAGATCTGCCGGGGAGCGAAGCTTTCGTAAGGGGGAGGCGGGGCTACCCCATGCGGAAAAGGCGGGCGGACCGGGTTTCCGGGCTGCCCGCCACCCGCGTTTAGGCAGAAAGCCGGGTCACCAGCCGCATAAGCTCGGGTTGGCCGCGCGTGTCTGTCTTGGCGTAGACACTGGCAAGCTGGGTGTGCACGGTTGCATAAGTGATGCCCAGCCGATCGGCGGCTTCGCGCAAGTCGAAGCCGTTCTCCACTACGACTTGAACCAGCCGCACTTCGGCCGGGGTCAGCCGCCACAGCTTGGTCAACTGAGCAAAGAGCGGCGTCGGCATGGTTTCGGGATCGATGATCCGAACGAAGGCGCCGGGGGTGAGACCGCCGAAGCCCGAGGGCCGCGCCTGCGCCGAAACAGTGACTGCGAGCGGCCGCTTGCCGTACCCACGCGGCAGCTGCATTGCATCCGAACCGGGAGGCGAGCCGACCATCACCGCCCGCACCATCTCGCGCCACTCGGCCCACAGCCGCCGATCACGGGGCAAGAGCTCGCCATGGTGAAGCTGAAGCCCATCCCCGCGCTCGACCAGGGCCACTGCCGCCGGCGAAAGCGCCAGCACTTTGCCCGCAGCATTCAGGGAAGCCATGGCCTCACTATTCGCCGCGAAGTGGACGGCGCGCGACGCCAGCTGCTGCGCGCGCGCCATGTGCCCGAATAGAAGCGAGAAATTGCGTTGCTCATCGGCGGAATGCGGCTGGTCCGGCGACCGCGTGTGGAGGGCGGCACCGAACAGCATGCCCTCTCCCACCTGATAGCGCGCCTGCCAATGCGCGTTGCCTAAGTAGTGTCGGTTCCAATTGACGTAGCGGCGCGTCGCAGGATCGTCGTAATCGAGGTTTACCGTGGTGGAGAACAGGCCTGCGGTCGGATTGGCGGCAACGAACGCCAGCGTCAGGTCCTCGGCGCTGGCACCGGCAGCATATTCCGCGATGCCATCGAGCCTGCGGCTAGACATTTCACCGATGAAGCGCGGGGCCACGTGCGCGCGCTCGCCAGGCAGCGCCGCGCTCACCAGGAGAAAGTGAGAGCCAGTCGCCGCGAGCACCTGTTCCATTGCTTGGTCGTAGGCGTCGGGATCGAGCACTGAATCATAGATAGAGTCAACCAGGCGCGAGAACTGCTCATCATCCACCCGCAAGATCCTGATTTGGCGTCGTTTGGTGCTCTAGGTGCGAATACCGAGTTGCAAGCGCCTGTCCAGTGGCAACACCGGTGGGTACTTGAGTCAGCGCCGGCAAATATTGCGGGAATGGCCTGGACAGACTCTAGCTCAGCCAAGCTTCCGCGGTCAGGAACTCCGGGAAGCTCCAAGCCAAGGCGTTTAGGCCAACCCCGCCAAGGCGATCCGGCGGTAGATCCGGGCGAGCGCCTCCAGGTCGGCGAGCGCCACCGCCTCGTCGGTCTTGTGCATCGTCGCGTTGCACAGGCCGAACTCGATGACCGGGCACAAGTCCTTGAGGAAGCGGGCGTCCGAGGTGCCGCCGCTGGTGGAAAGTTCGGGCCGCACGCCCGTCTCCGCCGCGACCGCCTCGGCCACGATGTCGGAAAAGGCGCCCGGCTGGGTCAGGAACGCCTCGCCCGAGATCAGCGACCGCGCCGTTCCGCCGTGCCGGGCCGCCACCTCGGCGACACGCTCGGCGAGGCCCGCGCCGGTGTGGCGGTCGTTGAAGCGGATCGAGATGCGCCCGCTCGCCTTGCCGGGGATCAGGTTGTGCGCCGGGTTGCCGACCGTCAGGTCGGTGACCTCGAGGTTCGAGGGCTGGAACCAGTCGGTCCCCTCGTCCAGCGGCATCGCCTTGAGCTCGGCCAGCATCGCCACCAGCCGGGTGATCGGGTTGTCGGCGAGGTGGGGGTAGGCGACGTGGCCCTGCACGCCCTCGACGTCGAGGAAGATGTTGACCGAACCGCGCCGGCCGATCTTGGCCATGTCGCCCAGCCGGTTCACCGAAGTCGGCTCGCCGACCAGGCACAAGTCCGGGAGCGCGCCGAGGGCCCGCATGCGGTCGATGAGGGCCAGGGTGCCAAAGCGGGCCGGGCCCTCCTCGTCGCCGGTGATGACGAGGCTCACCGTCCCTGCCTCGGCCGGGATCTCGCGGACCGCGGCCACCATCGCCGCGATCGCGCCCTTCATGTCGACCGCGCCGCGGCCGAAGAGCAATTCGCCTCGCACTTCCGGCGCGAACGGCGCGCTGGCCCAGCCCTCGCCGGGGGGCACGACATCGAGGTGGCCGGCAAAGGCGAAGTGGCGGCTGCCCTCGGGACCGCGCCGGATCGCCAGCAGGTTCTCCACCGGCCCATCTGGCGCCTCGCCCGCCGTGAAGCGGATGACTTCGAAGCCGAGCGGGGAGAGCAGGTCCTCGAGGCAATCGAACACCAGACCCGCGGCAGGGGTGACGCTGGGGCAGGCAATCAGCGCCTCGGCCATATCGGCGACACTGGCGGGCAAGGCTGCGGTCTGGCTCATCGTGGCGTCCTCGCATATGCACCCGCAGGCCAGGACACAAGCCGGAGTGACACATGCCCAAGCTCGACCTTGCCGCGATCCCGCAAAGCAATCGCACCGGCTACCCCGCGCCGTTCGACGGTCCCGTCGCCGGCCGACAATATCGCCGGCTCGCGCCGGCCGCCGGCCTGACCGCGATGGGCGCAAGCCACGTGGTGCTCAAGCCCGGCGCCTGGTCGAGCCAGCGGCACTGGCACGACGACGAGGACGAACTGGTGATCATGCTCGCGGGCACCGCCGTGCTGATCGAGGGGCCGATCGGCGAGGCGCCGGTCCGTATCCCGCTCGCCGCCGGAGACATCTGCGCCTGGGCCGGCGGCGACGGGATCGCGCACCACATCGTCAACGAGAGCGACGCGGACTGCGTGTTGCTGGCGGTCGGCGCAGGCAACACGGACGGCAACGGCGGCTATGCCGACATCGACATGATCTTCGAAGGACCAGCCTACCTGCGCAAGGACGGCACGCCTTATTGACGCCCGCTCAGCCCAGCGCGGTATCGAGCATCCGCGCCAGGCGCAGGCCGGCCTGCTCGACGCGCTGGCGCAAAATCGGCAAGCTCTTTTGGATCACCGGTTCGGGCCAGGTGACCTGCTTGGGCTCCGGTCCGTCGCACGGCATGGCACCGCCGAACGCCTGGGGGTAGAGGAAGTCCTTGGCGATCTGCCAGCTCTCGCGCAGCCAGTCTTGCGCAGTGCCCGTGGCAAGAGTGGCACGCTCGGTCGGATCGTAGCGGCGCACCAGCGCGCCGCGATCCTCCGAAAGCGCCCGCTCGGCCAGCGCGCTGTCCCAGATCGAATGCAGGTTCCACCCCGGCGCGATGCCGTAGGGTGACTTGACGAGATTGCCGCCCTGGTCGCCGTTGTCCGCGCCGTGCAGCGGCTGATGGATATCGCCTACAAGATGGGTCAGGAAGATCAGCGCCTCAAGCCGCTCGGTCGTGGGCAGCTTGCGATCGGCGAGGATCCTGGCAGTCCGGTCGATCTGCGCCGTCACGCAAATCCCGTTGGCGCAATCGGCCTTGGGATCGAATTGGCCGCAGACCGGCTCGTCCTGGTAGTGCCAGGGCGACATGTAGCCGAAGCGCCAGCTCTCGCCCTTGATGCAATCAGGCCAGACCGCCGCATCCTCCAGCGTCCGGGCGCGGCACTGCGGCGTCCCCAGCAGCCGCTCCTGCTTGAGCAAGGCGTCGATGCGAGCGCGCGTCGCGGGCGTCACGTTCCGCAAGGCGATCGCCGCGACCGTGCGATGGCCATAGGCGCCCCAGGCGAGCCCCGGCACGCTCCACAAGGCGGCAAACGCCGCAAGCAGCAGCGCAAGCGACCGGATCAGTGGCCGACCGGAACCTCGTACTGCTCGATGACCCACTCTTCGGCTTCTGCTGCGGCAACCCATTGGCGCATCCATTCGTGTTCCCAAACCGCCTGCATATACGAACGCGCGAAACCGGGAACGGCTACGCCGTATGTGAGGAACCGGCTGACGACGGGCGCATAGATCACGTCGGCCGCGCAGAACGTGCCGAACAGGAACGGCCCGCCCCGCCCGAACCGCGCCCGGGCTTCGGCCCAGAGGGTCAGGATGCGTACGATATCGTCGCGAACATCGGGCCCGATGGCGATACCCTCCACTTTGGCGCGCACGTTCATCGGGCAGGCGCGCCGCAGCGGCAGGTAGCTGGAGTGCATCTCGGCCACCATCGAGCGAGCCATGGCCCGCGCCGCATCGTCCTTGGGCCAGAACCGCTCCCGGCCGACCTTGTCCGCAAGGTATTCGATAATCGCCAGGCTGTCCCACACGACGGCGTCACCGTCCCACAGCACGGGGACCTTGCCCGAGGACGGGGCAAGCTCCTCCGCGTCGCGCTTGCGACGCTCCCAGTCCTCTCCGAGGATCGGGACGGTCAGCTCTTCGAAGGCCAGGCCGGACTGCTTGCAGGCGAGCCAACCGCGCAAGCTCCAGCTCGAGTAATTCTTGTTGCCGATGATCAGCTTCACGGGCGGCGTCCCCTTTCTGCTGGCTGCTTTCGCCTAGAGGTTCAGTTTGGCAATGTCGAGAATGAACGAGTCCGCACCTATGCCTGCTATAGGAACGGAACACAGAAGGGCCGCCGGCATTCTGCTGCGTGTGGAGAGATGCATGAAAAGAGCGATTGTCCTGGGTGCGCTGCTGGCGCTGCCGCTGGCGGCTTGCGACGGTTCGACGAGCGACGGCTCGCAGGCACCGACGAGCGGCACTGCCACGTCGGAACCGCCGGTGAGTGCGGCCGATGCTCCGTCCGCACCCCAGATGTCCCGGACCGGTTCAGCCGCAGAGGGAACCGGGACAGTCGCTTCCGAAGGTGCGGAAAGTCCAAGCTTGGTCACCGACGCTTCCGGGGCTTTGCCCACTGCGGACAAGGGCGAAAAGGGCGCGCGTGCCGTGCTGTTGACCTGGGCGCGGGCGCTGGAGAACAAGCAGTTCGACACGGCGTGGAACCAGTTCGGCGATCCACCGGCATCGCGCGAGGACTATGCCCGCTGGTGGAGCCGCTATCGCACGATCACGGTCGCCGTGCCGACCGGTTCGATGGATGCCGGGGCGGGCTCGCTCTACTACTCCTCCCACGCGACGCTAACGGGCCTAACTCGCACTGGCCAGCCCTATCGGCTCGAGGGCACTGTGGTCCTGCGCCGGGTCAACGATGTGCCCGGCGCCACGCCCGCCCAACTACGCTGGCACATCGAGTCCGCCGTGCTCCAGAGCGGACAGGGCTGAGGATAGCCTAGAGACCAGCGTCCGCAGCGATGATCTTGCCGATGCCGGACCAGTCGATATCCTCGCCCTCGCGCGCGATCGTCGACAGCAGGCGGTCGCGTACGATCCCTAGCACCGGCATCGGCACCCGCGAGCTTTCGGCGACGCCCGATGCCAGCTTCATGTCCTTGTAGCCGAGCGGAGCGGAGAATCCGGCCGGGCGGAAGCTCTCCTCCACCAGCATCTTGCCGTAGTTGCGGTGGATCAGCGAGCCGAACAGGGTCTCGGTGAGAACTTCGAGCAGCGCCGACTTGGCCACGCCGTTCTTCGCGGCGAGCGTCATCGCCTCGGCCATCGATTCCACCGTCGCCATGATCAGGAAGTTGCCGCAGAGCTTCACGACATTGGCCTGGCTGGGCCGATCTCCAACCACGAAAGTGCGCTGGCCGATGGCATCGAAGAGGGGTTCGCATTCGGCGATATCGTCGGCCGCGCCCGCCGCGACCACGAACAGCTTGGCCGCCGCGGCCGCATCGGGACGTCCGAACACGGGAGCGGAGACGAAGCGCCCGCCCCGAGCCTTGTGCGCCTCCGCCAGTTCGTCGGCCAGATCAGGACTGATGGTGCTGAGCGACACGTGGAGGACGGGAGCGTCGACCGAGAGCAGCCCATCCGGCCCAAAGGTCACCGCCCGCAGTGCGGCATCGTCGGCCAGCATCGTGAACACGACGGCAGCCGAGGCCGCTTGCGCAGGCCGTTCGAGCAAGACCGCGCCTTGACCGACCAGGTCTTCGGCCTTGCCGGCGCTGCGGTTCCAGAGCGAGACCTTATGGCCCGCCGCGACGAGATTGGCGGCGATGGCATGCCCCATCTGCCCAAGCCCGATGAACCCTACATCCATGTGTGACACTCCTGGCTGGTCTTCGGGCGCAGAACGGCGGCAGGGTAGCCGGCGTTCCCGGTGATCAGGTGTACGCGTCGCCCAGCACGGCCGCCCGCAATTGCGTGATCCCCAATCCCTTTTCGGACGAGGTGACGTGCACTTGGGGAAACGCGGCGCTGTGCTTGCGCGCCTCGGCGAGAGTTGCCGCCGTCACCGCCTCGAGCTCGCCGGCCTTGATCTTGTCGGCCTTGGTCAGGACCACGCGATAGCCGACCGCAGCCTCGTCGAGCATGCGCATCATGTCGGCGTCGACGGGCTTCACGCCGTGGCGCGCGTCGACCAGCAACAAGGTGCGCTTGAGCACCACGCGGCCGCGCAAGTAATCGCGCACGAGGCGGCGCCACGTCTCGACCACGGCGGGTGGCGCCTTGGCAAAGCCGTAGCCGGGCATGTCGACCAGGCGCAGCACCAGCGGCTCGCCGACGTCGAAGAAGTTGAGCTCCTGCGTGCGCCCCGGCGTCACCGAAGTGCGCGCGATCGCCTTGCGGCCGGTGAGCGCATTGAGCAACGACGACTTGCCGACATTCGACCGGCCGCAGAAGGCGATCTCGGGCACGTCCGGATCGGGCAGGAACTTGAGCTGCGGCGCGCTCTTCAGGAACTGGATGGGGCCGGCGAACAGCTTGCGCGCCCGCTCCAGCCCCTCCTCGTCCGCCTCGCCTGCCTGCGCAGGCACGTCCTCAGGCACCGCCCTTGGCGGTCCGGCTCCGCTTGTCGGCGTCCTTCTCGGCCTGCGCCCGCAACTGCGGGTGGCGGCTGTAGAGGAACTTCTGCTGCGCGATGGTGAGCAGGTTGGACGTGATCCAGTAGATCAGCAGGCCCGCGGCAAACGGCGCCATCACGAACATCATGAACCACGGCATCAGCATCATGACCTGCTGCTGCGCGGGATCGCCCTGCGCCGGGTTCAGCTTGAACTGCAGGAACATCGTGATGCCCAGGATCACCGCGAGCACGCCGATGCCCAGGAAGCTGGGCGGATCGAACGGCAACAGCCCGAACAGGTTCAGGATGTGCAGCGGGTCCGGCGCGGACAAGTCCTTGATCCAGAGCACGAAAGGCTGATGGCGCATTTCGATCGCCAGGATCAGGGTCTTGTAGAGTGCGAAGAACACGGGGATCTGCAAAAACATCGGAAGGCAGCCCGCGAGCGGATTGACCTTCTCCTGCTTGTACAGCTCCATGATCTTCTGCTGCTGGACCTGCTTGTCGTCCTTGTAGCGCTCCTGGATCGCCTTCATCTTCGGCTGGATCGCCTTCATCGCGGCCATGCTGGCGAACCCGCGCTGGGCGACGGGGAACATGATCCCGCGCACGATCATCGTCAGCAGGATGATGGCGACGCCGAAGTTGCCGACGAGCTTGAACAGCGATGTCAGCAGCCAGAAGATCGGCTTCTCGAACCAGCGGAACCAGCCCCAGTCGATCGCGAGGCCGAACTTGGCGATGCCGCCGTCCTCGTAGCGATCGAGCACCGCGTGCTCCTTGGCGCCGGCGAACAGCTTGGTCGTGCGGCTCAGCACCTGGCCGGGCTGGACGACGGCCTTGTCGTAGACGAGGTCGGCGCGAAACAGGTTGTTGCCCACCGAGCGGAAGGTGCCCGCCGCGGGGGCCGCAACCGGCGCCAGAGCCGACATCCAGTAGACGTCGGTGAAGCCGATCCAGTCGGTGCGGCCCGGCTTGGCGACGGTTCCGGCAGAGGTGACGTCGCTATAGTTGGTGCCGAACGTCACCGAACCGTCGAACGCGCCGATCGGGCCGGAATGGACGTTCCAGGTGTCGAGGCTGGCGGTCTCGTTGGTGCGGTTGATCAGGCCGAAGGGCTGCACCGTGACCGGCGCCTGGCCGCGATTGGCGACGCTCTGCGTGGCGGTGACGAGGTAGTCGTTGTCGATCGCGAAGGTGAGCTGGAAAACCTGGCCGGTTGGGTTCTGCCAGGTCAGCGTCACCGGCGTCTGCGGGGTCAGCTTCGCGCCGGCAGGAGCGGTCCAGATCGTGCCGGGATTGGGCGCAGTGATGCCCTCGCCCACCCATCCGAACTGCGCGAACTCCTGCGCGGGCGTGCCGGCGGGCGAATAGATGCGGACCGGCCCTGAGTCCTTCTTCACCGTCTCGCGATGGCGGTTGAGCACGACATCGTCGAGCACCGCGCCCTTGAGGTTGATCGAGCCCGAGATGCCCGGGCCTACGATCGGCAGTCGCCCGCCCGAGGCAAGCGCGCTCTTCAGGTCCTGCTCTTCGAGTTGCACTTCGGCCGCGTCACGCAGACCGCCCTCGCGCGTCGGCTTGGTGGGGCTCGCCGCGTTCTTGGCGCCGCCGTTCTCCACGATCTGGGTCGGTGTCTTGCTCTGCGGGTAGAAATACCCGACGCCCGCCTGCCATCCGAACAGGACAAGCACGGTCAGCAGGACCGCAAGGATGATATTGCGCTGATTCTCCACGAAGCTTCCTAAGTCCGTCCCGTTACTCGCGACCCTGCGACCCGTCGCCGATCAGGGCACTGGGTCGGGGCCGTGCCCCCCCCAGGGGTGGCAGCGCAATATACGCTTGATGGCAAGCCAGCCACCCTTAATCGCGCCATGCTTGTCGAGCGCCTCGATCGCGTATTGCGAGCACGAGGGCTGATAGCGGCACGTCGGCGGCATCACTTGCGACGGACCGAGCTGCCAGGCCCGGGCGACCAGCTTCAGCGCCTGGCGCGGCAGGTCGGACAGCGTCACGAGCGTGCCTTGCGAGGGCGGCGCGGCGGATCGCCCTTGCCGGCGCGCGCCCGCTCCAGTGCGACGATGAGTTCGACCCGCAGCGCCGCGAAATCGCGCTCCACCCCGGTCTCGCGGCCGATCAGCACGTGGTCGGTGTCGGCCATGCCATGCAGCGGCAGGACCTCGCGCGCGAGCGCCCGGAAGCGGCGCTTCATGCGATTGCGCACCACCGCGTTGCCGATCTTCTTGGTGACGGTGATGCCAAGGCGCCGCCCCTGCCCATCGTTGGGCCGGGCGAGCAACACGAAGCCTGGCCGCGCCACGCGCAGCCCGCGATTCGCCGCCAGGAAATCGGCGCGGCGCGTCATCATGAGGTACGGGTTGGCGATCACGCCGCTTCAGATAGGAAGGCCAAGGCGCGAACGAAAGCGGCACCCGACCAGGCCCTCGCGCCTCCGCGCGAAAGCCAGATCGAGTGCCGCCGACGAGGGGCCATCCATGCCCCTGCCGGAGCTGCGAATCAGGCCGACAGCTTCTTGCGGCCGCGTGCGCGGCGCGCGCGGAGAACCTTGCGGCCACCGACGGTCGCGGTGCGCGCGCGGAAGCCGTGACGGCGAGCGCGAACAAGGCGGCTGGGCTGGAACGTGCGCTTCATGGCGATACCCTTGCAATTCTCTGGCGCCGACGGCGCGAACAAAAAGGCCGCCCGACAGCGGAGCGACCGAACAACAGGCGAGGGCCGTTAGTGCAGCCGCCTCGCCGAGTCAAGAAGCAGGCCGCGTTCGGCGAGCTTGCGCAACCAAAGTGACGGCGATGTAACTCGACTCGCCAGGCAATGGTCCGCATCGATAGCGGGCAGCAGACGAAGGGGGCAGGTTTGGTCGCGCTGGTCTCGACGGTGGCCTACCTCGGCCTGGAGGCGCGCGCCGTGGAAGTGCAATGCCAGGTTGCGCCGGGCATGCCGTGCTTCCACGTGGTGGGCCTGCCGGACAAAGCGGTGGCCGAGAGCCGCCAGCGGGTCAGCGCCGCCCTCTCGGCGATGGGGCTGGCGCTGCCGCCCAAGCGCATCACCATCAACCTCTCGCCCGCCGACCTGCCCAAGGAAGGCTCGCATTACGACCTGCCGATCGCGCTCAGCCTGCTGGCGGCCATGGGCGCCGCGGATGCCGAGCAGTTGGTAGACTTCATCGCAGTGGGCGAGTTGGCGCTCGATGGGCGCGTGATCCCCTCGCCCGGTGTGCTGCTGGCCGCACTCCATGCGAGCGCGCGGGACAAGGGCCTGATCTGCCCGGCGGCGCAAGGGTCGGAGGCGCGCTGGGCCAGCGGGGTGCCGGTGATCGCGACGCCCAATCTCATCAGCTTGCTCAATCACTTGCGCGGCAATCAAGTGCTGCCGACACCCGAGCCAGGAACGGCCGAGGCGCCTCCGCGCGGCCCCGACCTGCGGCAGGTCAAGGGCCAGGAGACCGCCAAGCGCACGCTCGAGATCGCCGCCGCAGGGGCGCACAACCTGCTGATGATCGGGCCGCCGGGCGCCGGCAAGTCGTTGCTGGCCAGCTGTCTGCCCGGCATCCTGCCCGAACTCACGCCGGCCGAGGCACTGGAGACCTCGATGGTCGCGAGCGTCGCGGGCATGCTGGAGGACGGCCGCATCAGCCGCGCCCGGCCCTACCGCGCGCCGCACCACTCCGCTTCGATGGCGGCCCTGACCGGCGGCGGCCTGCGGGTAAAGCCGGGCGAAGTCTCGATGGCGCACCTGGGAGTCCTGTTCCTCGACGAACTGCCCGAGTTCCAGCGCGCGGTGCTCGATTCGCTGCGCCAGCCACTCGAGACAGGCGAAGTCACCGTTGCGCGCGCCAACGCCCATGTGACTTATCCCGCGCGTGTCCAACTCATCGCCGCGATGAACCCTTGCCGGTGCGGCCACCTCGGCGATCCGGCACTCGGCTGCAGCCGCGCGCCACGCTGCGCGGCGGACTACCAGAGCAAGGTCAGCGGACCATTGCTGGACCGCATCGATCTGCATGTCGAAGTCGAGGCCGTGAGGGCGGTGGACCTTGCCCTGCCCGCTCCCGCCGAGGGCAGCGAACAGGTGTCCCAACGCGTGGCGCGGGCGCGAAACATCCAGGGCGAGCGGCTTGCCGGCACCACGAGCCGCACCAACGCCGAACTCGACGGCGAACTGCTCGAACGGCACGCGACACCGAGCGAGGCCGGGCGCCGCCTCCTGGCGCAAGCCGCCGAGGCGATGCGGCTCTCCGCGCGCGGCTACACACGCATCCTGAGAGTCGCCCGCACGATCGCCGACCTTGCGGAAAGTCCCGGCGTGGAGCGTGTCCATGTTGCCGAAGCGCTGAGTTACCGACGGCAGCCGCCGCGCGCTTGAGAAGCGGCTTCGGATGCGCCGGTTCGTATGCGCGCGGAACGGATCTGGCCCGCGATAATAAATCGGCCAGGACTCGGCACTGCGCCGCCCGGTCAAGCGTTTAAGCGGTTCACCCAGGAGGCAGTCATGAATCAAGTCGACTATCGCGCCCAGGCCGAGAAGTGCCGAGCGGACGCGGATGAGGCGACTTTGCCAAACGTGCGCGAGCGCTGCCTGCGAGCGGAGGCGGCGTGGCTGGAAATGGCCGTTCGCCAGGAGAAGGCAGCGGCCCGGCGCGCCGCGACCCTCGCCGCCGCCGGTTGAGCCCTGTTCCCACCGCCGAGTGAACGCAAATTCCATGGAGTCCCCGCCACTTTCTTTTTCTGCACGCGAGCATCGCCACCCTATCGCCTCATTTGACGCGCTCTCCTGCGTCCGTGGGGTCAGGCACTCGTTTCCTTCACATCGCAGAAGGTCTCACAAAGGATATTCATGACCCAATCCAGCGACGCACCCGAGCCGACTTTGAGCGCACCTCGCCGTGCGCCCTTCAAGAGCCGCGCACAGAAGGCGAAGCTTCCGGCGGACGCAGCCAAGCGGCAAGGCGACATCGCGACGCTGGCCTTTCTGACTTTGGGTAGCCGCGATTCCGCCGTGGCCTACCTCAACGGGGAAAACTCGGACATGGGCGGGCGTCCCCTCGCCGTCGCCACCGAAACTGACGAGGGATGGCAAAAGGTCGCCGGCGACATTCGCCGTATCGCGGAAGTGCAGCAATCATGAGGGCGGACTTGATCACAGCGCAGGCGCTGCTAATCGGGGTCTTCATCCTGGTCGCAGCGGTCAGCTGGCGCGCGGCGCTCCGCATCGCCACGCGGTGGCGGGGGCGAACGCGGAGATCCTGACCACTGCGGGCCTTCCAATCCTCACCGTCGCCTTCGGCGGTTCTGCAGAAAGTCACCATGGATACCGACGAATGGATCGGCACGGCGTACGTGCCCGAGGGCGAAGAGTTGCGTCTCGTCCGCCACGATGGTGATTTCTCGATCCTGCTGCGCGACAACGAACTGATGAGCACGCTCGCCAGCGCGTCCGAAGAGGCGTTGGCGACGATGACGTGCGAGCGCCTCGGCAAGCGGCCGGACTTGCAGATGCTGATCGGCGGCTACGGCATGGGCTTTACCCTGCGTGCGGCGCTCGACGTGCTCGCGGTCGACGCGGAAGTGACGGTGGCCGAACTGGTGCCCGAGATCATCGATTGGGCGCGCGGGCCCATGGCGGCTTTCACCGCCGGCTGTCTCGACGATCCGCGCGTGACCCTGGTGGACGAGGATGTCGCGGTGCTGATCAACGCGGCCAACAGCGCCTACGACGCGATCCTGCTGGACGTCGACAATGGGCCGGAAGGCCTGACCCGGCGCGTGAACGACCGGCTCTACGGCCGCGCCGGCCTGCATTCGGCGATGGCGGCGCTACGCCCGGGCGGCGTGCTGGCCGTGTGGTCCGCGACGCCCGAGGAACGGTTCGCGAAGAGCCTGGCCGAAGCCGGCTTCGAGGTGTCGGAGGAAGTCGTACCCGCCCGCGCCTGCGGCGAGGGCCACACCCACGTCATCTGGTTCGCGCACAAGCCCGCGATGGCAAAGGCCGAGAGATTGGAAGAACTTACGCCGCGCTGAGGCCGGCACGCCGTACCCGGCTCGGACGCGATGATCGACGGATCAGTCCATGTCGAGCTGGCGCAGCACTTCGGCCACGACTTCGGGCGCCCCGGCGAAGCCCAGGTGGGTGCAGCGCAACGCCACCGCGCGATCGCGCTCATCCGGCCATCCGCACGCAGAGCGCGGGTGGATGACACCGTCGCGCGGGCTCCACAGCGCGATCGTGGGCACTGGCGGCTTGCCCCGCAGCTCGCACTCGACAGGCGGCTCGTCGACCGAGTGGCCGGTGATCACCTGATAGGCGCGCCAGGCGTTGTTCGCGCGCGGGTTGCCCGAGAACGGCGTGCCCATCGTGATCACGCGTGACACCGCATCGGGCTGGCGCCGCGCGATCTCACGCGCGAACAGTCCGCCAAGGCTCCACCCGACGAGCGCGACCGGCGCCTTGTGCTTGCGGGCCAGCGCGCCGACGCGGCGCATGAGGAAGGCGAAGTTCTCCGGCGTCGGGCCCAGGTTGAAGCCGAGGCCCCAATCGTGCACCTCATGCCCGGCGGCTCTCAGCGCGTCGGCCATCGGCTTCATGCGCGCGGGATGCGAGCCGAAGCCGGGGAGCAGCATCACCGGCTGCGGCCGGGCGGCGCGGGCTTGCGGTTGCGGCGCGGCGGGACGGCGCAGCGACGCCAGCTCTCCCCACAGGAACCGCAGCGGCGGAGCGGTGACGCCTTCCGGCCGGGGCTGGCGCGCGAGCGCGGAGCGTCGGGCGATCTCACGCCCCGCGCTACGCCACAAGTTGCCCGCCATCGCCATCACGGCCGTCACGCCTCTTCGCTCCTGTCAGGATCGTTTCCGACCGCCGCCAACGCATAGGGGCGGCGTAGGGTTGCCTGCGCGCGCTCTGCAGAACCAGGCCTGAACAAGCAAGCGGATGTGCGGCAGATGGGCGTCAGTGCGCCTCATCGCCGGCGCAATCGCCCACACGGATGCCGGTCATCTCCATGCTCATGTTCATCGGCGCCCCCGCGATGTCGCCATTGGACGTGAGCGTCATGTCGTAGGACTGGGCGTCGTAGCTGCCGCGCATCTCCATGGTCTGGGTGGAATCGTTGTCCTTGCAGGTCATCTGCGCGGCGATCTGCCCGTTCGCCATCGAGAACGTCTTGTAACGACATTCCTTGCCGCGTGGCTGGAAGAACGTGCCGTCGTTGCGATCTGCATCGGCCTGGGTGAGGCATACCGTGACGCTGCCGGCGCCGTTGATCTGCTTGCCGACGGTCTTCTGGAGGCTCGGCGGCATGCCCGGGATGTCGAAGTTCGTCATCTTGAGTTCGGTCTGCCAGCGGCCGGCAAGCGGCTTGATCCCAGATCCACCCGCCTGCGCGGCCACGTCCACCGCCTTGGCCTCCTGCGTGACCGGCGTGTCCGCCTGCTTCTGGTCGCACGCGGCCAGCGACAGCCCGGCCGCGGCGGAGCAGAGCATCAAGAGACGATACGAAGCTTGCATGGGCGCGGCCCTCCCTCGGATTTGATCCTAGCGCGCCGGCGAATGGTCGCCAACCGCAGACGGCGTTGCGGCGAGCGGCCCTATACCCCATATGTTCCGCCATGGCCGAACTCGTAATCCGCCGCGGGCTGGAAGAGCCCGACACCTCGGGCAGCTTCGTCCCGCACAAGCCGCAGCGACCCGAGAAGTCGCTGCCCGGCAAGCGCTTCGTCATCCAGTCGGACTATGAACCCGCAGGCGATCAGCCGACCGCCATCGCCGACCTGGTCGCCGCAGCGAAGGAGGGCGACAAGACGCAGGTCCTGCTCGGCGTCACGGGCTCGGGCAAGACCTTCACCATGGCCAAAGTGATCGAGGAGATGCAGCGCCCTGCCCTGATCCTGGCGCCCAACAAGATCCTCGCCGCCCAGCTCTACGCCGAATTCCGCGACTTCTTCCCGGACAATGCGGTCGAGTATTTCGTCTCTTACTACGACTACTACCAGCCCGAAGCCTACGTGCCCCGGTCAGACACCTACATCGAGAAGGAAAGCTCGGTGAACGAGGCGATCGACCGGATGCGCCATTCGGCCACCCGCGCGCTGCTGGAACGCGACGACGTGATCATCGTCGCCTCGGTGTCGTGCCTCTACGGCATCGGCTCGGTCGAGACCTACTCGGCGATGATCTTCGACCTCAAGAAGGGCGAGAGCCAGGACCAGCGCGAGATCATCCGCAAGCTGGTCGCGCTGCAGTACAAGCGCAACGACGCCGCCTTCGCGCGCGGCAACTTCCGCGTGCGGGGCGACAACCTGGAGCTGTTCCCCTCGCACCTGGAGGACACCGCCTGGCGCGTCAGCTTCTTCGGCGACGAGATCGAGGAGATCGCCGAGTTCGATCCGCTCACCGGCAAGAAGGGCCAGGTGCTCGATAAAGTGCGCGTCTACGCCAATTCGCACTACGTGACGCCCGGGCCGACGATGAAGCAGGCGAGCGAGGCCATCAAGTTCGAGCTGACCGAGCGTTTGAAGGAGCTGGAGGCCGAAGGCCGGCTGCTCGAAGCGCAGCGCCTGGAGCAGCGCACCAACTTCGACCTCGAGATGATCGCCGCCACCGGATCGTGCAACGGCATCGAGAACTACAGCCGCTTCCTCACGGGCCGCCTGCCCGGTGAGCCGCCGCCGACGCTGTTCGAGTACCTGCCCGACAATGCCCTGCTGTTCGTCGACGAGAGCCACCAGACCGTGCCGCAAGTCGGCGCGATGGCGCGGGGTGACCATCGCCGCAAGATCACGCTCGCCGAGTACGGCTTCCGCCTGCCCAGCTGCATCGACAACCGGCCCCTGCGGTTCAACGAGTGGGACGCGATGCGCCCGCAGACCATCGCCGTCTCGGCGACGCCGGGCAGCTGGGAGATCGAGGAATCGGGCGGCGTCTTCGCCGAGCAGGTGATCCGCCCCACCGGCCTGATCGACCCGCCAGTCACGATCCGCCCGGTCGAGGACCAGGTGCAGGACTGCATCGAGGAGTGCAAGGCCACCGCCAAGCTCGGCTATCGCACGCTGGTCACCACGCTGACCAAGCGCATGGCCGAGGACTTGACCGAGTTCATGCACGAACAAGGCGTCAAGGTGCGCTACATGCACTCCGACGTGGAGACGCTGGAGCGCATCGAGCTGATCCGCGACTTGCGCCTGGGCGTCTACGACGTGCTGATCGGCATCAACCTGCTGCGCGAAGGCCTCGACATCCCCGAATGCGGGCTGGTCTGCATCCTCGATGCCGACAAGGAAGGCTTCCTGCGGTCGGAAACCTCGCTGATCCAGACCATCGGCCGCGCCGCGCGCAACGTCGACGGCCGCGTGATCCTCTATGCCGACCGCATGACCGGCTCGATGGAGCGCGCGATCGCCGAGACCGACCGCCGCCGCGCCCGCCAGCAGGAGTTCAACGAGGCCAACGGCATCACCCCGCAGACGATCAAGCGCCGCATCGCCGACATCGTCGCCGACACCGCGAGCCGCGACGGCGTGCTCATCGACATCGATGCGGAAGGTCAGAACAACCTCGTCGGCCACAACTTGCGCGGCTACATCGAGGAGCTCGAAAAGAAGATGCGCGCCGCCGCCGCCGACCTCGAGTTCGAGGAAGCCGGCCGCCTGCGCGACGAGATCCGAAAGCTGGAGAGCGAGGAACTCGGCCTGCCGTCGAGCGAGCACAAGGCGCCCAGGGTAGGTCGCAGCAACGAAGGCAAGCCGGGCACGCGCAAGCTGCGGTACGGGAAGACGCAGCGGAAGTTTGGGCGGTAACATTTGGACGGGCGGCTGTCCAAACGCCGTCCGTAGAAGTGCGATTCAACACCAGGCAGGAACTCGATAGCTTCAGATTACCAAGTTACCGAGGCTTGCATGATCCGCTCCTTCTCCGATCCTGAAACGTTGCGCATTTGGCAATTGCGGAGAAGCCGCAAACTGCCTCCCGATATCCAACAAACCGCCCTGCGAAAGCTCCGCCAGCTTAATCGCACACAGCAGCTGCAGGATTTGCGCGTGCCCGCCGGTAACCGGCTTGAGCAGTTGAAAGGCTTCACACCTCCACGATATAGTCTGCGGATCAACGACCAATGGCGGATCACCTTCCACTGGTCAGACGGAGGCGCGGACGATGTCCGAATCGAGGACTACCACAAGGGATGAGGACCTGCTGGACAATGTCCATCCGGGTGAGATCCTTCGGGAGGATTTCCTGATCGGCACAGAGATCCCGGTTGCCGACGTCGTCGCAGGCACGGGGCTTCCACAGGATCGCATGGAAGCTATTCTTGCGGAAACGGCGCCCATCGACGCGGCTGCCGACCTGCGGCTCGCTCGCTATTTCGGCATGAGTGAGGGCTTTTTCCTCGGCCTCCAGATCGATTTCGATCTGGAGGAGGAACGTCGCGCTCACGGTGATGAGCTTGCACGGATCGTAAAGCGCGCGGCGTAGCGTTGGGAGCGACCTTGTTGGCCGCTCCCCATCTTTTTCAAAACCGCGCGCGCACGCCGCCGTACACGGCTCGGCGCTCCACCGGGTAGTAGATCGCCGAGGCCGGGCTGGCCGTGATGGCAGCGGAGATGTCGCCGACAGCCTTCTTGTTCGTCAGATTGCGCGCGTCGAGGAACAGGTCGATGCCTTGGCGCACGGGCGCGCCGGCGGTGAGGCCGACCAGAGCATAGCCGCGGGTGCGGTAGGTGTTTGCGTAGTCGGCCCACGCGCCTTGGGGTTGCCACTCCAGGTTCGGCGCCACGTGCAGCGCCTCGCTGCCGAAGCGCGCTTCGCTGCGCAAGACGTGCCTTGGCACCACGGGCAGGCGGTTGTTGCCGAACTGCACGTCGTGGCGGAAGCGGAAGTCGGAGTAGAGCCAGGTCTGCCGCAGCCGCAGCCACGGCGCGGGCGTGGCACTCAGCGCCAGCTCGACGCCCTGGTGAACGGTGCGCCCGCCGTTGAACGTCGAGGCGAGGATGTTCGCGTCGACCGTGTACTGCAGAATCTCGCCGGTCAGCCGCGCCCGGTACAGCGAGACGTCCCATTCGATCGGCCCTGCCTGACCTCGCGTGCCGACTTCCGCGGTCCAGGCCCGCTGGGCGCTGAGCGGCACGAAGGTCGTGCGCTGCGCCAGTTCGATGAAGCCGGGAAACTCCGCCGAGCGGCTGTAGTTGGCGTAGACGTCGATACCCGGTCGAGGGTGCCACAGCGCGCCGAACTTGGGCGAGAATGCGTCGAACGAAGCGCGCCCCACGGCCGCTACAGGATAGGTCTGGACCTGCTTGCGGAACCCGTCCGCCCAGATCCCGCCGGCGATCAGCGACAATCCGGGCACGGCTTCGACGCGCACCTCGCCGTAGAGGTTCGAGGTGCGGGCACGCTGCTGCGCCAGGAAGAGGAACGCGCCGCGCCGGCCATTGACGTTGACGTACTGGCGCGAGGCGACCTGGCCCCAGCGGGACTCGCCGCCGAGCGAGGCCGACAGCGCGCCGTGAGCCCAATCGAGCCGGGCGAACACGCCGTCGTCGGTCGATTTCTGGTCGATCACCACATAGATCGGATGGAACAGCTGCTTGGCATTGAGGAAAGCGCCGATTGCCAGAGTGGCATCGCCCAGATCGATCTCGGTGCGGTTCTGCAGGCGGATCGAATCGATGTTGCGGTGCTGGTCGCCCGCGAAGCTGCCGGTCTTGGGCCGGGTGAGCACGACACCCTCGCTCAAGGCGCCGGGCAGTTCCTGCACGATGTGGTTGGCGCTGCCGTAAAAGCGTGTCGCGATCGTGTCGCTCAGCTTCAGCTTGACGTTGAGATGGCCCCGCAGCGAGTGCCGCCGGGCATGCTCGCGATCGCCCTCACCCCGGTCGGCGCTCAGCGCGCCCCAGGCGCTCGCCCGTTCGTCGCCAAAGCCGGCCGAGACAAGCCCGCGCACAAAGTCGTACGATCCGCCATCGAACCGTGCGTAGACGCCGTGCGCCGTGTCCCCGCTGGGCGTGACGCCGTTGATCGCGCCGCCGAGCGTGCCCGAGCCGAAGCGAAGCGCGTTGGCGCCACGGTAGACTTCGAGGTGGTCGAAGAAGATCGGCTCGAGTTCCTGGAAGTCGCCATTGTCGTCAGCCAGGTTGATCGGGATGCCGTCCTGCAGCAGCGTCAGCCCGCGCATGTGGAAGCCGCGCGAGAGGCCCGATCCACGGATCGAGATACGCACCTCCTGGCCGAAGCGCGGCTGCGTGTAGATGCCCGGCGAGAAAGCCAGCGTATCGCGCAGCGAGACGGCGGTCTTGTCGGCATAATCGCGATAGGTGACCACATTGGCCCCGCCCGGCGTTTCGCGCACGCGCTGCTCGGCGGCGTCGGCCTCGCTGCGGGCAGTGACGATGATGGTCGGGTCCGCGCTTTCGGCAAGCGCGGGAGTGGACATGAGGCTTGCGAGGGCAAGCCCGTAGATCGGTGATTTCATAGCTTCGGTCGTTCCCGAATAGCGGGGGTCCGCGCACAGCGAATGCGCGCGGCAGTCTGGAGCGGAGGTTCGGCGACGGGGCCGCCGAGGATCAGGCCAGAGCCGGTGGACCACGCAGCGGCGGGCGCACATGGCGCAGCGCCGCGAGTTCGGGAACGGTGCTGGGCGCGAAGCCGATCGCCAGGATGAAGGCGAGCGCGAGCGCCAGCAGGATCGGATCGGCGCCCGCCGTACCGGCCATGTCGAGCGCGCTGAAGGGGCAGGCCGCGCTCTTGGCATGCTGAGCGCCGAGTTCCTCGGGCGAGGCGCGATGCGGCACGACCAGGCGCTGCGTCGCATGCTCGCCGCTCGCGTCGGCGCAGATCGTCACGGTGAACACGCTGGCGTCGGGTGCGACCATGAACCCGGCCGGCACCAGCGCCTTCACCGCCAGCGCCAGCGCGACGAGCAGCATCGCCCACTGGCGATGCGCGCGCAAAGTCTGGCGAAGGCCCCTCATGCCGGCGGCGGATAGACCTGCCGCGCGGCGCTGTCATCCTGGTTATTGCCCTTGGGCGACCTCGTCGAGGAACACCGTCCGTGCCTCCCGGTCGATGACGAAGCGATAAGGCGCGGCGGGGTCGAGCGAACTATACGCGAGGTAGCCCGCGCCTGGTTCCTGCCAGTCCTCCACGGTCATGGGTCCGTCGGGCCCGAGCCAGGCTCCTTCCTTCGGGAAGGTGGCGAACCATTCGGCTCGTGCCGCGCGCCACTCGGCCAGGCGCGCGACGTAGGTCTCCAGCTCGAGATCGCGGATGCTCCAGTCGATCCACGATGTTGCATTGTCTTGCGCATAGGCGTTGTTGTTGCCGCCCTGGCTGCGGCCGAACTCGTCGCCGGCGGTGAGCATGATCGTGCCGGTGGACGCGAACAGGGTGCCGAGCAGCGCGCGCAAATCGGCCGCACGTGCGGCGCGAATGCCCGGATCGGCGCTCGGCCCCTCGATACCGTTGTTCCACGAGTGATTGTCGCCGTGCCCGTCGCGGTTCTGCTCGCCGTTGGCATGGTTGTGCCGTTCGGCATAAGCAACGACGTCGGCCAGGGTGAACCCGTCGTGCGCGGCGAGGAAGTTGATCGAGCGGCTCGAAGGCCCGAACAAGTCCGAGGAGCCGGCGAGCCGCGTCGCGAGCACGTCCACGCCGATGTCGCCGCGCCAGAAGCGGCGGGCGTCGTCGCGGAAACGGTCGTTCCACTCCAGCCAGTTGGGCGGAAAGGCGCCGATCTGGTAGCCGCCGGGGCCGATATCCCAGGGCTCGGCGATGTAGATCCGGTCGGCCAGCAAGGGATCGGCGGCGATCTCGGCGAAGATCGGCGCGTCGGGCGAGAAGCCAGGTCCGCGCGCGAGAACGGTCGCGAGATCGAAGCGGAACCCGTCGACGCCGCATTGGCCGACGAAGTGGCGCAGCGCCTCCAGCGTCAGCTGCCGGACGTGCGGGTTCGCGAAATCGAGCGTGTTCCCGCAACCGGTGTCGTTGATCAGCGCGCCGTCCGGTGCGCGGGCGTAGGCGTCATCGTCAAGCCCGCGCAGCGAGAGGACGCCACCATAGACGTCACTCTCGCCAGTGTGATTGAAGACGAGGTCGAGGATCACGCCGATGCCGGCCTCGTGCAGCGCTGCCACGGTCTCGCGCAATTCGGCGACGCCCCCGGGGCACAGCGCCGGATCGAGAGCCATGAGCGCGACCGGATTGTAACCCCAGGCGTTGGCGAGGCCGAGCGGCGGCAAGTGGCGCTCGGCGATCCAGGCGACGACCGGCATAAGCTCGATCGCGCTGACGTGAAGCTTCCTGAGATGCGCGAGCACCGCCGGGTGCGCCAGCGCGGCGATGGTGCCGCGCACGTTCTCCGGGATGTCGGGGTGCAGCTTGGTGAAGCCGCGCACGTTGACCTCGTAGATCAACCCGCCGCGCGTGAACTTCGGAGGCGCTGTCACGAGACGCTCGGAGGGCGCCGGCACAACCGCGCGAGGCACCAAGTCGGCGGTGTCTTCGCCGAAGCGGGTGAGGCGGGGGTCCTGGACGAAGCGGCGGTCCAGCTCGCGGGCGTAGGGATCAACCAGCAGCTTGGCGGGGTCGAACCAGCGGCCTTGCTCGGGTGCCCACTCTCCGTCGGCGCGGTAGCCATAGCTTGCACCTGCGAGATCGCCCGGCATCGTGACGGTCCAAACCTCGCCTTCGCGCTGCATGGCGTGGCGCCGTTCCTGCGCGCCATCGAACAGGCACAGCCAGACTTGCTCGGCGTCTGGCGCCCGCACGGCGAAGGTCGTGCCCCCGTCCGCCACCGTCACGCCGAGCGGCGCGGTCATGCGATCAGCGAGCGGTAGAGGTCCGCATAGGCCTTGCCGCTTGCGCGCCAGGAGAAGTCGCAGGCCATGCCGTTGCGCTGCAGGCGCAGCCACTCGTCGGGCCGCTGGTACAGCGCCACGGCGCGCGACAAGGCGCCGCTCAGGCTGTCGTAGGTTACCGCGCCGTGCTGCACGCCGGTCGCCACGCCCGCCGCAAGCGCCGCCGGGTTGGCGTCGATCACGGTATCGGCAAGGCCGCCGGTGCGCGCCACCACGGGCACGCAGCCATAGGCGAGCGCGTAGAGCTGGGTCAGCCCGCACGGCTCGTAGCGCGAGGGCACGAGGATCGCGTCGCCGCCGCCCTGCATGCGATGCGACAAGTCCTCATCATAGCCGATGCGCACTGCGACGCGCCCCGGATGCCGATCGGCGGCAGCACGGAAACCGGCCTCGATCCACGCTTCGCCCGAGCCGAGCACCGCGAGGCGAGCGCCGCTGCCCACGAGATGATCGACCGTCTCCAGCAGGACATCCATGCCCTTCTGCCCGGTCAGACGGCTGACAACGATGAACAGCGGCGCGCCGCGCTCCTGAGCGCCGCTGGCTTCGAGGCCGAACTCCGCTTCGAGCGCACGCTTGTTCGTCATGCGCCGGGCGAGGCTGGCGGCGCCGTAGCGGCGAGCGAGCAACGGGTCGCTCTCCGGGTTCCAGACTTGCGTGTCGATGCCGTTGAGAATGCCCGAGACATCGCTGCCGCGCGAGACGATCAGGCCCTCCAGGCCCATGCCGAACTCGGCGGTGCGGATCTCCTGCGCGTACGTCGGGCTGACGGTGGTTATCGCGCTGGCTGCCGCGAGACCGGCTTTGAGCAGGCCGACGCCGCTGTGGTACTCCACCCCGTCCACTGACCAGGCGGCTTGCGGCAGGCCGAGGCGCGGGAAGACCTCGCCGCTCTGCCAGCCCTGGAAGGCCATGTTGTGGATCGTCATCACCGATGGCACCGGCAGAGCCTCGGCCGGCATCGCCCAGCGCAAGTACGCCGGCGCCATGCCCGCCTGCCAGTCGTGCGCGTGGAGCACATCGAAGCCGCGGCGCTTGCCGGTGGCCGGCACGAGACCGCCCGCGATATCGGCGGCGGCGCGTCCGAGCGCGGCGAACCGGCGCCAGTTGTCCGACCAGTCCTGCCCGGCAGGATCGACGTAAGGGTTGCCCGCGCGCCCGAAGAGGCCGGGCGCATCGAGCACCAGCAGCGGCGCGTCGCCGAGCTTGCCGGCGATCAGCCGGGCGGGCTCCCCCAGCAGGCTGTCCCAGGCGTGCACCACGCGCTTGCGCGGGAGCGCCGCCGTGACCGCCGGGTAGCCTGGCAACAGCGTCGTCATCTCGACCTTGTGCGGAGCGACGGCCGCCGGAAGCGCGCCCGCCACGTCAGCCAGCCCGCCGGTCTTGATCAGCGGCACCGCCTCGGACGTGACCGACAGGACGCGCAAAGCCATGTCAGTTCGACAAGCGGTCGATCATCGAGTTGGTGATGAGGCACACGCCGTTTGCCGAGCGGCGGAACCGCGCGGCGTCGGCTTCGGGGTCCTCGCCCACGATCAGCCCCTCAGGGATACGCACGCCCGAGTCGATGATCACGCGCTTCAGCCGGGCCCCCCGGCCGATGTTGCAGTGTGGCAGGATCACGCCCTCGTCGACGCTGGAGAAGCTGCCCATCTTGACCCCTGTCATCAGCAGGGAGCGGCGCGCGGTCGCGCCCGAGACGATGCAGTCGTTGGATACCAGCGAACAGATCGCGCTGCCCCGCCGCCCTTCCTCGTCGTGCACGAACTTGGCCGGAGCGGCGACCACCGAGTCCGACCAGATCGGCCATTCACGGTCATAAAGGTCGAGCTTGGGCACGGTGTCGGTCAGGTCGAGATTGGCGTCGAAATAAGCATCGACCGTGCCGACATCGCGCCAGTACTCCTCCATCTCCTCCGCCGCGCGGATGCAGCTGGCAGTGAAGCGGTGCGCCTGGGCGTGGCCGTGCTTGACGAGGTAGGGGATGATGTCGCCCCCGAAGTCGCGGCCAGAGGCGGGGTCGGCGGCATCGCGGCGCAACTGCTCGAAGAGGAACTGCGTGTCGAACACGTAGATGCCCATGGAGGCGAGCGCCATGTCGGGCTGCGCGGGAATTCCGGGCGGGTCGGCCGGCTTCTCGATGAAGGCGGTGATGCGATCGGTGCCGTCCACGTGCATCACGCCGAACGCGGTCGCATCCATGCGCGGAACGACGAGGCAGCCGACCGTCACGTCGGCGCCCGAGTTGACGTGCTGCTGCAGCATCAACTCGTAGTCCATCTTGTAGATGTGGTCGCCCGCCAGGATCACCATGTAGCGCGGCGCGTGGGCGGCGATGATATCGATGTTCTGGTAGACCGCGTCCGCCGTGCCTTCGTACCACTGCGTCTCGGACACGCGCTGGCTGGCGGGCAGGATGTCGAAGCTCTCGTTGCGCTCGGGCCGCATGAAGTTCCAGGCGCGCTGCATGTGGCGGATCAGCGAGTGCGCCTTGTACTGCGTGGCGACGCCGATGCGCCGGATGCCCGAATTGATCGCGTTGGACAGCGCGAAGTCGATGATCCGCGCCTTGCCGCCGAAGTAGACCGCAGGCTTGGCGCGATTATCGGTGAGTTCCTTCAGCCGGCTGCCGCGCCCGCCTGCCAGGACGTAGGCCATCGCGTCACGCGCGAGCGGCTGTAGAGTCGTCCTCATCCTCGGCACTCTCCTGCATTATCGTGCGGTATCGCCCCGGCGCGGCGCAATCCTGGACCCGGGTCAACCGGCATATTCGAACATGACGGTCGCGAGCGGCGGCAGCGTCACCGGCGCGGCACCGGCCTTCGCTTCCACCCGGCCCAGGTTGCCGCAGCCACTACCTCCGTAATAGCGGGAGTCGGTGTTGAGCACCTCGCGCCAGAAACCCTCGCGGGGCAAGGGCAGGCGGTAGTTCGTGCGCATTGCGGGCGTCATGTTGCTGACCACGGCAATCGGGGCGCTGAGCGGCCCCTTGCGGAGCCAGGCGAACACCGAATTGTCGGCGTCGTCCACGACCAGCCATTCGAACCCGTCGCCTTCGCAGTCGCGCCCGTGGAGCGCCGGGCGGTCACGGTAGAGCCGGTTGAGATCGCGCACGAGATTTCGTACGCCCTCGTGGGCGGACGACTGCAGCAGATCCCAATCCAGGGCACGCTCTTCGCTCCATTCACGGCGTTGGGCGAACTCCTGTCCCATGAACAGCAGCTTCTTGCCCGGATAGCCCCACATCAACGCGTAGTAGGCGCGAAGGTTCGCGAACTTCTGCCAATCATCGCCGCTCATCTTGGTGAGCAGCGAGCCCTTGCCGTGGACGACCTCGTCGTGGCTGAGCGGCAGGACATAGTTTTCGGAAAACGCGTAGGTCAGACCGAATGTGATGTCGTCGTGATGATGGCGCCGGTGCACCGGATCGCGCGCCATGTAGCGCAGCGTATCGTGCATGAAGCCCATGTTCCACTTGAACCCGAAGCCGAGATTGGTGCGCGGCGCCTCCTCCAGCGCGGGACTGGTGACGCCGGGCCACGCGGTCGACTCCTCGGCGATCGTGACGAAGCCGGGGTGCGAGCCGTAGACCGCGCGATTGACCGCGCGCAGGAACTCGACCGCCTCCCAGTTCTCGCGCCCGCCTTCCTTGTTCGGGATCCACTCGCCCGCCTTGCGCGAGTAGTCGCGATAGAGCATCGAGGCGACCGCATCGACCCGCAGACCGTCCACGTGATAGCGCTCCGCCCAGAACAGCGCGTTGTTGACCAGGAAGCTCGACACCTCGCGCCGCCCGAAGTTGTAGATCAGCGTGTTCCAGTCGGGATGGAAGCCGAGCTTGGGGTCCTCGTGCTCGTAAAGCGCGGTGCCGTCGAAGCGGACGAGGCCGTGCTCGTCGGTCGGAAAGTGCGCCGGCACCCAGTCCACCAGCACGCCGATGCCGGCACGATGCGCGCCGTCGACGAAGCGCGCGAAGCCGGACGGCTCCCCGAAACGCGCGGACGGCGCGAACAGGCCCGTCGCCTGGTAGCCCCAAGAAGGATCGTAGGGATGCTCGGAAATCGGCAGGAACTCGATATGGGTGAAGCCCATGTCGACGACGTAGGGGATGAGCTTCTCG
>Ga0207644_10000395_pt1 | contig 28397 bp, 25 predicted proteins | sample KBSS73metaG_FD_184326 | JGI IMG/M metagenome (GOLD analysis project Ga0207644, IMG submission 184326) | Switchgrass rhizosphere microbial communities from Kellogg Biological Station, Michigan, USA - KBS S7-3 metaG (SPAdes) (version 2) | ecosystem: Host-associated > Plants > Roots > Rhizosphere... | reverse complement strand
GTCGCTCCAGGACTCCTGGCGCGGCTGGGGATCGACCCGCGCCGCGTCGCGGTCGAGCGCAACCTGGCGATCGTGCCCAAGGAGCGCTACCCCGGGACGGTGCTCGCGGAGGGCGATCGTCTCGAAATCGTGCATTTCGTGGGCGGCGGATAGGCCCGGGGCGGAAGTTTCCTTGGCTCCGGCCAACCCATCGCGGTAGAATCTCCGCTCTCCCAGAAGTCCCGATTTTCGCAGAGGATCCGTCCGATGGCCGATGAGCGCACGACGACCGACAAACCCGATCCCGAGAGCGAGAGCGGCGCGCCCCGTCCCGCTACCGCCCCCCCTTCCGAGGATCGCGCCTCCGACCCCGACGCCGCTCCCGCAAAGTCCGCGGAGACGGCCGACGAGATCGTCCTGACGGAGGGCAAGACTCTTTCCGACTATCTCGAGGACGAGCCCGAGGCGGCGAAGCCGCAATCGGAGTCGCAGGAATACCGCTCGGTCCCGAACGTCGAGAAGATGATCGTGCAGCCGCCCGGAGGCATCGGCCGCAAGCCGGGCGAGGAGCCGGGATCTTCCGACCGCCGTGACGGATCTGCGGGAGCCGGCAAGCCGGCCGGTGCTGCGTCCGCGGGCGCGGCGCCCGCGGGCTCGGCGCCCTCGGCCGCGACCGCCGCTTCGGCCTCCCCCGGCAAGGGCGCCCCGGCGCCGAAGCCCCCCGCGCCGCGTCCGCCCGGGCCGCGTCCCGCGCGCCGCTCGGCCCCCGTCATCGAGGACGGGGCGGACGGCGATTTCGGCAAGATGCTCGAAGGGTCGATGAAGGCCCGCTCGTTCGACGAAGGCGAGACGGTGAAGGGCGTGATCGTGGCGCTGGGTCCCGACGTCGCCTTCCTCGACATCGGCGGCAAGAGCGAAGCCACCATCGACATCGCGGAGCTGAAGGACGAGGAGGGGGACATCGAGGTCGAGGTCGGCGAAACGATCGAGGCGCTCGTCATCGGCACGGACGGCGGTCTCAAGCTTTCGCGCAAGCTCGCGCGCGGCGCCGCGGCCAAGGAGCATCTCGGCGAGGCTTTCCGCGCCGGGCTTCCGGTCGAGGGCAAGGTCGAGAAGACGATCAAGGGAGGCTACGAGGTCCGGATCGCCGGCGCCCGCGCCTTCTGTCCGTTCTCGCAGATGGACCTTCAGAAGACCGCCGACCCGAACGTCCACGTCGGCAAGGTGCTGACCTTCCGCATCATCGAATACAAGGAAGGCGGCAAGAACATCATCCTCTCGCGCCGCGCCCTGCTCCAGGAGGAGGAGAAGGCCAAGGCCGAGGAGACGCGCAAGTCGATCGTCCCGGACGCCATCCTCAAGGGGAAGGTCGTCTCGGTGCGCGACTACGGCGCCTTCGTCGATCTGGGCGGCATCCAGGGTCTCCTGCACGTCTCGGAGATGGGATGGGCGCGTGTGACCAATCCCGCGGAGATCGTGAAGCCGGGCGACGAGCTGACCGTAAAGGTCCTCCGGGTCGAACCGGAGAAGGGGCGCATCTCGCTCGGATTGAAGCAGCTCCAGCCCGACCCGTGGTCGCGGGCCGCGGAAACCTATCCGATCGGCAAGGTCGTGAACGGAAAGGTCGTGCGGGCCCAGGATTTCGGCGCCTTCGTCGAGCTCGAGCCTGGCGTCGAGGGGCTCGCCCACGTATCCACCTTCCCGCCCACGGGGACCGCCGACGGATGGAAGAAGCTCGTCCCCGCCGGCACGGAGGGGCGCTTCGAGGTGCTCACGGTCGATCTCGAGCGCAAGCGGATCGGCGTCGCCATGGTGGAAGAAGGCGCCACGCGCGCCCGCAGCCGCGAGGAGCGGGCGGAAGCCGCGGGGGCCGCCGCGGCCCCCAGCGCGGGGGCGCCCCGGCCGCCCCGGCCCGAGACACCGCGCGTGAACATCGCGCCCGGCTCCCGGTTGAAGGGCAAGGTCGAGCGCCACGAGAGCTACGGCGTCTTCATCTTCCTCGCGCCCGGCCGGACCGGGCTCATGCCCGCGGGCGAGAGCAACACCCAGCGGGGGACCGACCTCAAGAAGGCCTTCCCCGTGGGCAGCGAGCTGGAGGTCCAGGTCGTCGAGGTCGATCCGGCGGGCAAGCGGATCCGGCTCAGCCGCAAGGCGCTCCTCGAGGGCGAGGAGCGGGACGACGCGCGCGAGTTCGCCGAGAGGCGGCAGTCGCAGGGCTCCTTCGGGTCGATCGGGGACAAGCTCAAGGCCGCGCTCGCGGCCAAGAAGTCCTAAGCCCGGAGCTCCCGCCGGATGACGCACACGCTGGCTCTCTGGGTCGGCTTCCACGTGTTCGTGTTCGCGGTCCTCGCGATCGACCTGGGCGTCTTCAACCGCAAGGCGCACGTCCCGTCCTTCCGCGAGGCGCTCGGCTGGACGGTCGTCTGGGTCACGCTCGCGATGCTCTTCGCGGCCGGGATCTGGCAGCTCGAGGGGCCGCACAAGGCGGTCCAGTTCGTCACCGGCTACATCATCGAAGAGTCGCTTTCGGTCGACAACATCTTCGTCTTCGTCCTGATCTTCACCTTCTTCGCCGTGCCCCGGCAGCTCCAGCACCGCGTGCTGTTCTGGGGGATCCTCGGGGCGATCGTCAGCCGCGGCACGATGATCGCGCTCGGCGTGGCGCTGTTCTCGCGCTTCGCATGGATCGGCTACGTCTTCGGCGCGTTCCTCCTCTACACGGGCTTCAGGATGCTCGTCGAGAAGGAGAAGGAGCTGCATCCCGAGAAGAACCCGTTCGTGCGCGTGATCTCGAAGATCCTTCCGGTCACGCGGAACTACGAGGGGCCCCACTTCTTCGTGCGTCGCGAGGGCAAGATCTTCGCGACGCCGCTTCTCCTGGTGCTGCTCGTCGTGGAGTCCACGGACATCGTCTTCGCCGTGGATTCGATTCCCGCCATCTTCTCGGTGACGACGGACGCCTTCATCGTCTACACGTCGAACATCTTCGCGATCCTCGGCCTGCGCTCGCTCTACTTCGTCCTCGCGGGCGCCATGGACAAGTTCCGCTACCTCAAGCCCTCTCTCTCCGCGATCCTGCTTTTCGTGGGCGCCAAGATGTGCGCCGCGCGCTGGGTCCATCTCGAGCCGCACATCTCCCTCGCCGTCATCGTGGGCATCCTGGGGCTGGGGATCGGCGCCTCGTTCATCGCCAACCGGCGCGACGAGCGCCGCGCCGGCAAGCCCGCGGATTAAAGATCCGCGCTCCGCGCGCGCCGGGCGCGGTCCCTGCATCTTCGCCCGGGCGGGCGCGTAACACGGCCTGATGTAGTATGGCCGCCGTCGAGGGAGGGCGCATGGAAGGCCGACAAGGACTCGAGAAGCTCGAAGGCAAGGACTTCCGGCTCATCGCGATCTGCGCCGTCGTGGCGGTGGTCTCGCTCTTCATCGGAGTCCGCTACTTCTTCAAGGCCTTCCCCGAAGCGCAGATCGAGTTCAAGACCACCAAGCAGACCTCGCTCCCCGTCGCGCAGGACTTCCTCGCACAGCTCAAGCTTCCGACCGATGGCTATCGCCACGCCTCGATCTTCGGGTTCGACGACGACGCCAAGACGTTCCTCGAGCGCGAGGTCGGCGCCGAAGAGTCGGGCCGGCTCACGGACGGCCCGGTCCGGATGTGGCGCTGGCAGCACCGGTGGTTCCGTCCCCTCCAGAAGGAGGAGCTCCAGGTCGACGTGACGACCAAGGGCGAGGTGACGGCGTTCCGGCACCTGCTCGCGGAAGAGGCGGAGGGCGCCTCCCTCCCCGACGAAGACGCGCGCAAGATCGCCGAGTCCTTCCTGACGGACGTCATGCACCGGCGGCCCCTGGACCTCGAATACGTCGAAGGCTCGGTCCTCAAGCGTCCCCACCGCACCGACCACGACTTCACCTGGAAGCTGAAGGGCGTCGAGGTCCACGGCGCCGACTACCGGATCCAGGTGAGCGTCGCGGGGGACCGCGTCTCCGCCTACGACGAGGGTCTCCACCTCCCGGACGCCTACAAGGAGGGATACAAGAAGCTGCGATCCAAGAACATGGCGGCCGGGATCGTGGACACGGGCCTTCTGCTGCTGACGGCCGTCGCCATGATGATCCTGCTGGTGGGCCGGCTGCGCCGCGGAGACGTGAAGTGGGGCCCCGCGGCGATCCTCGGCGGGATCACCTTCGTGCTGGCGGTCCTTTCACAGCTCAACAATCTGCCGGCCGATCTCTACTCCTACGACACGACCCAGTCGCTCCCCGGCTTCCTGTTGCTGACGCTCTTCCAGACCGTCGTCGGGAGCCTCTCGATCGGCGCCCTGGTGCTCCTCATCGCGGCCTCGGCGGAGCCTCTGTACCGTGAGCGGTTCCCGAGCAAGCTCTCGCTCACGTCGGTCGTCCGCATGCGCTCCTTGAGGATGCGCGAGACCTTTCTCGCGCTCATCGTGGGGCTGACGCTCACGTGCTTCTTCTTCGCCTACGAGAACGTCTTCTATCTCATCGCGAACAAGCTCGGGGCGTGGGCGCCGCGCGACGTGTCGTACTCGGACCTGCTCTCGACCGCGTTTCCCTGGGTCTACGTGCTCTTCGTGGGATGGCTCCCGGCGATCACCGAGGAATTCATCTCGCGGATGTTCTCGATCCCCTTCTTCGAGTGGGCGGCGCGGCGGTTGCGGCTCCCGGGCGCCCTGCGCCTGCCGCTCGCGATGGTCGTCGCATCCGTGATCTGGGGATTCGGACACGCCGCCTACCCGAACCAGCCGTGGTGGATCCGCGGCCTGGAGGTGGGCCTCGCCGGAATGGTCTTCGGCCTGGTGCTCCTGCGCTTCGGGATCACGGCGGTCGTGACGTGCCACTTCTCGGTCGACGCGCTCTACACCGCGTTCGTGATGATCCGGTCCGGGGACCCCTACTACGTCCTGACGGGATGTCTCGCGGCGGGCGCGTTCGGGATCCTCTTCCTGGTCTCGCTCGGGCTCTATCTGGCGCGGGGAGGGTTCCTGCCCGCACGGACCACCAACGCGGAAGAGGGGACCGCGCCCCCGCTCCCTCCCGAGCCCGTCAAGGCATTCGACCCGGCGCGGGACTACCGGCCCCTGAAGCCGGTGGCGGTCCTGGCCGGCGTGCTGGTTGCGGGGTCGCTGGCGCTGGCGGTGTTCGTCCCCGTCCACGAGTTCGGCGACTGGGCCGACATCAAGGTCACGAAGCAGCGCGCGCGCGAGGCGGCCGAGACGTTCCTGCGCTCGCGCGGCTACGACGTCTCCGAGTACAGAGCGGCGGTTGCAACCATGGACCGCACGGACGATCCCGCGGCCGCGTACCTGCTCCGGCACGGCGGCCTCGACGTCCTCAAGGGCGTCTACCGGGACAAGGTGCCGACGCCCCTGTGGCGCGTCCGCTATTTCATCCCCGAGAAGCAGGAGGAGTACGGCGTCTCCGTCGACGCGCTCTCGGGGAGCGTCATCGGCTTCACGCGTACGCTGCCCGACGATGCGCCCGGCCCGAAGATCGAGGCGCCGGAGGCGCTTGCGATCGCCACGAAGTTCGCGACCGAGATGGGTCAGGACCCGGCCCGGGGCGAGCTGAAGGAGCAGACCCAGAAGGACGAGAAGGCCCGGCGCGACCACACGCTCGTCTGGGAGTACCCGATCGAAGGGGGCGGCGAGGCCAAGGTCCGCTACGAGCTCGTCGTCCAGGGCGACGCCGTGGGCTCGTGGGGGCGCGGGGTCAAGATCCCCGAGGCGTTCGAGCGCGACCGCACGGGGATGTCGGCCGGCCCCGTCACGCACATCGTCGTCGCGGTCCTGCTCGTGAGCGGTCTCGCCGCGCTCGCGATCATCCTCTTCGTGCGCCTCCTGCGCGCGGGCGAGATCCCGTGGCGCTTCGCGCTGACCGCGGGCGTGATCGCGGGGATCGCCTCGGCCGCCGGCGTGACGCTCATCACGGAGAAGATGTGGGCGACCCAGTACCAGACGGCCATGGGAGGCCTGTTCCCCATCACGATCGCCGTCGTCATCGGCTTCGCGCTGGTGGGGATGATGCTGGGAGCGGCCCTCGCCATCGGCACGGCCGGTGGGGTGTACCCCGCGGTTCCCTGGATGTTCACCGTACGCGCGCGGCGGGTCTACGCGCGAGACGCCCTCGTCGCCGGCCTCGTGGCTGCGGGGCTCGGGCTGGCCCTCCCCGTCCTGCGCATGCTGGTCGTCACCCTGCTCCCGTCGGGGCGCCTCGTCACGGGTGTCGGTCTTCCGGCCTCGATCGACTCCGCCGTCCCCTACCTGGACGTGCTCCTCGCAGTCGTGAGGCGCAGCGCCTGGGTCCCAGCGGCCGCAGGCGTCCTCGTGGCGCTGCTCCGGAATTACTTCCGCAACCTTCCCCTGCGCGCGGGGCTCGCGATCCTGGCGGCGCTGATCTTGACCCCCTTCGGCGTGCGCGAGCCCGCGGAGCTCCTCGCGGCGGCGCTCTTCAACATCGTCGTGTTCCTGGCCGCAGGTCTCTTCGTCCGCTTCTTCTTGCGAAACAATCCGCTCGCGTGGTTCTGGAGCTGCTGGTTTGCCACGGGGGTCATCTCCGCCGGCACGCTGGCGACGCTGTCGGCGCCCCTCTACCGGAACGCCGGCTGGATCGCGCTGGCCTTCGTCCTCGCGCCGGGACTGGTCCTGGTGCTCGACGCGATCGCGGGGATGAGACGGGAGCCGGAGGCGGCGTCCGTCGGCCCGCCCGCGGCCTCTTAGCCAACCGTCCGCGTGCTAACCTGCGAAGAGTGGAAAGCCACGAACCGCAGGGCCTCCTGATCGGCGGCGAGAGCGTGACCACGGCTCGCGTCGCGGAGGTGCGCTCGCCCTACGACGGAGCGCTCGCCGGACGCGCGTGTCTCGCGGGCGCGGCGGAGATCGAGCGCGCGATCGTCTCGGGGATGGACGGCGCGATCGCGATGCGCGCGATGCCCCGCCATGCGCGCCGGCGCATCCTGCGGGCCCTCGCGGACGGCCTGCGCGGGGGCCGTGAGAGCTTCGCGCGGACGATCGCGCTCGAAGCCGGCAAGCCGATCGTTCAGGCGCGCGGGGAGGTCGACCGCGCGGTCGTCACGTTCGAGCTGGCGGCGGACGAGGCGCTGCGCGTGGGGGGCGAGCTCCTGCCGCTCGATCTCGAGCCGCGCGCCGAGGGCTATCTGGCGACCGTCCACCGGATGCCGCTCGGCCTCATCGCGGGGATCTCTCCCTTCAACTTCCCCTTGAACCTCGTCGCGCACAAGGTCGCGCCGGCGCTCGCGGCGGGGAACGCCCTCGTCCTCAAGCCCGCCAGCAGGACGCCCCTGAGCGCGCTGCGGCTGGGGCATCTCGCCCTCGAGGCGGGCGCGCCCCCGGGGGCGCTCAACGTGGTCCCCGCGGATCGCGAGACCGGCGAGCGTATCGTCGCCGATCCCCGCTTCCGCATGCTGACCTTCACGGGGAGCGCGGCGGTGGGATGGCCGATGAAGGCGCGGGCGGGCGCCAAGAAGAAAGTCGTGCTCGAGCTGGGCGGCAACGCCGCCGCGATCGTCGAGCCCGACGCGGACCTCGACTGGGCGGCGGACCGGTGCGCGTCGGGCGGGTTCTTCTACGCGGGGCAGTCCTGCATCTCGGTGCAGCGGATCCTCGTCCACGCGGACGTCTTCGAGAACTTCCGCGCGAGGCTTCTCGCCCGCGTCGGACGGCTGAAGACCGGCGACCCGCTCGACGAGTCCACGGACGTGGGGCCGGTGATCGATGAGGAGAACGCGACGCGGGTCGTCGCATGGATCGAAGAGGCCCGCGCCTCCGGCGCCCGCGTGCTCGCGGGCGGGGGACGCAAGGGGAGCCTGGTCGAGCCCGCCGTCCTCGAGAACGCGCCGCTGCGGTCGCGGGTCGTCTGCGAAGAGGCTTTCGGGCCCGTCGTCGTGCTGGCGGCCTATACGGACTTCGACGCGGCGCTCGCCGCGGTCAACGATTCCGCGTTCGGCCTGCAGGCGGGGCTCTTCACGCACGATCTGCGCCGGGTCTACCGCGCCCTCGAGGTGCTCGAGGTCGGCGGGCTCGTCGTCGGCGACGTCCCGACGTTCCGCACGGACAACTACCCGTACGGCGGGGTGAAGGACTCCGGCGCCGGACGCGAGGGCGTCCGCTATGCGATCGACGAGATGACCGAGCTGCGCGCCCTCGTGATCAACACGAGGAAGTAGCCGGGAGGCCGGGCTTCGTCCCGGGCCGTGGGACTGGCGATGCGGCGCGGCGTGCGGGAAAATCGAAGCCTCCCAGGAGGTGCGACATGAAGATCGGGGTCATCGGATCGGGCGACGTCGGCCGGGTTCTCGGAGCGGGGTTCGCGAAGGAGGGCCATCGCGTCATGCTCGGGACGCGCGATCCGGAGCAGGAGAAAGTGCGGAGCTGGGTCCAGAAGACGGGATCGGGAGTCTGTGCGGGGACGTTCGCGGAAACGGCCGACTTCGCCGAGCTGGCCGTGATCGCGACGTCGTGGTCGGGGACCGAGAGCGCGATCGGCATGGCCGGGCCGTCCCGCCTCGCGGGGAAGGTGGTCATCGACGCGACGAACCCGATGGATTTCTCCGGCGGCGTCCCGCCGAAGCTCGCGGTCGGCCACACGGACTCAGCCGGCGAGCGCGTGCAGCGCTGGCTCCCGGAGTCGCGCGTCGTGAAGGCCTTCAACATCGTCGGCAACCCGCACATGGTGCATCCGAGCTTCCCCGGCGGTCCGCCCGACATGTTCATCTGCGGGAACGACGAAGCCGCCAAGAAGACGGTCACGGGCCTGCTGGAGGCCTTCGGCTGGCCGGTGATGGACCTGGGAGGGATCGAGGCGTCGCGCTACCTCGAGCCGATGGCGATGGTGTGGATCCTCGCCTTCTTCAAGATGGGCACGGGGAATCACGCGTTCAAGCTCCTGCGCAAGTGAGCCCCGTCCGCGCCAAAGTCGCCGGTTACTCGGGGACGCCCCTGCCCAGGAAGCTCGGCATCAGGGAGGGCTTCACGGTCGTTCTGATCGGCGCTCCGCGGGCATTCGAGACGGTCCTCGGGGAGCTTCCCACAGGCGCGCGTGTCGTGCGCCGCGCGTCCTCAGGAGCCGACCTCACGCTCTGGTTCCCCGCCACGCGCCGCGAGCTCGAGCGCGATGTGCGCGGGCGCGGTCTCACCGCGACGGAGAGCGGAGGTCTCTGGATCGCGTGGCCGAAGAAGGCCTCCGGCGTCGCCACCGACCTCACGGAATCGCGGGTTCGGGAGGCCGGCCTCGGCAGCGGCCTCGTCGACTTCAAGGTCTGCGCGATCGACGCGACGTGGTCGGGGCTGCGATTCGCGCGCCGGCGCGCGAATACCTGATCGGAGCTTCCCCCGCTAGACGGCGGTGCGCGCGGGGTCTGCGAGGGAAGACGCGCCGTCCTTCTCGAAGTGCGCCCGCAGCCCGACCAGCATCGCCCCGATGCCGAAGACCGGTATCACGATGAAGTAGAGGAACGATCCGAGGATCGGGATGCTTACGAGGATCCACATGGGCACCATTCCGACGAACAGGGCCATGTACGGCGAGGGATCGCGGCCCAGGCGGCGCAGGATGGTGTCGCCGAGCGCGGCCGCGACGACGAACTTCGCGAGGTAGAAGAACACGCTCCATGCCGCGAGGACGAGCAGGCCGGGCGGGAGGAACGCCAGGGGGAGCGCCGGGAGCTTCCCTCCCGACGTGACGCAGGTCGCGAGCCCGAGCCCCAGGCAGATGCAGACCAGGATCAGTCCGACGAACGGAACGAGGATGTGGCCCAGGATCCCGAATCCGAAGCTCTTCAGGGTCTCCACGCGCGCGGTCGCCAGGATGGTCCGCACGAGCCGATAGGCGACCAGGATCAGGATGCTGCCGATGATGAAGGTCGCGATGAAGGTCCAGACGGTCCACACGAGCCGGGTCAGGATCGACTTCTTCTCTGCGGGCTTCTTGGGGACGAACGTGATGTGCCCCCCGACCAGGCGCTTCGCGCGCTCTCCGGTGAGGCTGGAGAGCTCCTCGCGCGCGGTGTAGGTGAGGTTGCCGTCGATGCGCGCATCATCGGTGAAGGTCAGCGCGTCCGACTCGACCTTCACGTTCGAGAAGGCGTGGCCCCCGAAGTTGACCACGCCGCCGCCGACGTTCATCGCCTGGCGGAACTCGCCATCGAGAGTGACGTTGCTGGCGAACGCGAGCGTGCGGCCGCCGACCTTGGCCCCCTTCACCACGTCGATCTCGCCGGCGAGCGCGATCAGGTCGCCGGCGACCTTCCCGCGGACCATGAGCTCCTGGGCGAGGACGCGCGCGTCGTCGTCCACGTTTCCGGAGATGCTGATGTTGTTGGCGAGGGAGTTCACGTCCCCCGACACCCGGCCGGGGATCGAGATGCCCTTCGAGAACGCGAAGAAGTCCCCCTCGATCGTCCCTTCGATGTCGGTGTTGCTGCCGACGAAGTACCGGTCTCCTTCCGCGGTGTCGTTCGGCGCGACCATGTAGTCCTTGGCGACGAGCTGGGTGATGGACTCGCCCGGCGTTTCGGGCGTCCGTTCCTCCTCGCTCTCCTCGTCCCCCGCGGAGGAGGCGTCACCTTCGTGGCCGGCTCCCGCCGAGGCCGGCGGCGGCGAAGCGGCGGGAGGCGAGGAAGGAGGGGGCCCGCCCGAGGGGGTCTGGGGTGACCGCGAGGCCGACTCGGCGAACGCGAGCGCGCACAGGAGCGATGTCAGGACCAGCGCGGCGGCCAGGCCGGCGGTGATGATGGATCCGCGGCCCTGCGATCCTTCTCGCGTTGTGCGGCCTTCGTTCATGCGGCCTTCCCCTTGCTAGGGACCCTGATACGGGAGTCTCCGCCGATGGTTGCTTTCCTGGACATTAGAGGGCCCCCGAGGCCCGCCATCAAGCCGATTCCTGCCGGTGGGCGGTCCCTTCCGGCGAGCGGTCGCAGGGGGCGGACGGGCGGTGAGGTTTTTCGGCCCATGAGGGACTCTGTCCCGAGCGCGGGCCTCACCACGGGAAGACCTCGCGCAGCTTACGGGCCTGCCGGCGGCTGAGCGGGACGGCCGTTCTTTCCGGATCGCGGACGATGATCCGGTAATTGCCCGAGTCCTCTGGGACGATCTCCGCGATGGCGGCGAGGTTCACGATGAAGGAGCGGTGGCTGCGGAAGAACTGCTTGGGATCGAGCAGCGCCTCGAGCTCCGCCAGGGTCCGGGAGACGAGATAGCGATGGCCGCCCGACTTGGCGAAGACCAGCTCTCCCTCGGCCTCGAACCAGAGGATCTCCTGGGGCGCGAGCAGGTAGATGCGGGGGCCGCGTCGGCCGGAGATGCGGTCCGACGAGGTCCGCGCGGGGTAGGGGGCTCCCGCTCCCGGAGGAATCGTCGCGGGCTCGTCGTCGTCATCGTCGTGCGCGCCTCCCATCTCGGGTCCGGCGCCCGTCCCGGAGCCCGACGCGCCGCCCGCGCCGCTCTCCGGCGCGCTACCCGAGGCCGCGCCGCGCAGCGCCTGGGCGCTCTCGCGGATCTCGCGCAGCAGGGCGTCGAGCTTCTCCTCGGCCGGGACGTTCTTGCGCATCTCGTCGCGCACCCGGGCGAGGGTCGCGCTGAAGCGGCGCCGGTCGAACGGCTTGAGCAGGTAGTCGATCGAGTGCACCTCGAAGGCCTGAACGGCGTAGCGCTCGTACGCCGTCGCGAACACGACGTGGGGGACGTGCGCGAGCCGCTCGAGCACCTCGAACCCGTCTGCTTCGGGCATCTTCACGTCAAGGAAGACGAGATCGGGCCGCAGCGCGTCGATGACCTGGACGGCGCTCTCCCCGTCGCCCGCCTCTCCCACGACCTCGAAATCGGCGTGCTCGGCAAGGAACCGCTTGAGGCGGTCCCGCGCCGGCTTTTCGTCGTCGACCAGCACGGTGCGGATCTTCATGCTCGCCCGCCGTCCCTCATGCGCCCGCCGGCTCGGCCGCCGCCGGTGCGGTGTCGTTGGCCGTCCAGGGCGGCTGCTGAGGCATCAGAAGGATGACCTTCGTGCCGCCGCCCTCGCGCAGGCCCACGCCCAGCCCGCCCCGATGCCCGTAGAGGGTCGTGATCCGATCGCGCACGTTCGCGAGGCCGTGGCCGTCCTGGTAGAGCTTCTCGGCGGGGGCGGGGCCGGGCCCGTCGTCCGTCACCTCGACCTCGAGCGCCTCGTCGTTCATCCGCGCGCGCACCGTGACCGACCCGCCGGCGGCGCGCGGCGCGATCCCGTGCGCGACCGCGTTCTCCACGATGGGCTGAAGGATCAGGCCCGGAACCAGGGCCTCGCCACACCCCGGCGCGATGTCGAACGCCGTGCGCAGGCGCTCGCCGAACCGCGCCCGCTCGATCGACAGGTACTTCTCCACGAACTCGACCTCGTCGCGGAAGGGGACCAGGCGCGTCCCCGTCGTCTTGAGCGTATAGCGGAAAAGGTCGGCCAGGAGCGCGATCGTCTCCTCGGCCTGATCGGGATCCTCCGCGACGAGCGAGGAGATCGTGTTCAGCGTGTTGAAGAAGAAGTGCGGCTTGATCCGGGCCTGCAGCGCCGCGAGCTGGGCGCGTGCGGCCTGCGTGCGCAGCTCGGACTCCTTCAGGCGGACCTCTTCGAGGACGCGCAGGCTCTCGCGCAGGCGCGCGCGCATCGCCTCGTACGAGAACAGCAGCGTCCCGACGATCGTCGCGACGACGCCGTTCACGATGATGACGCGCAGCGCCGTCGGGTATTCGTGCAGCAGGAAGAGGGGGTAGAGCCGGATGACGACCGCGGTCCCCAGCACCGAGCCCCCGAGGAGCGTTCCGGTCTGCAGGACGAGCTGCACGAGCGTCGGAAGTTTCACGAAGCGGGGGAAGAGATAGACCGCCGAGATGATCGCGGTGAACCCGACGACGTTGCCGAAGAGGATGCTGATCCAGATGACCTGCCCGTCCAGGGAACCTTCGCGGAAGGCGGCGATCGCGAAACCGATCGCGGCGCCCGCGGCGGAGTTCGCGAACGCCCAGAGCAGGATCCGGAAGGGGAGGGAGATCTTCAATGCACCGCGTCCGCACCGGCCCCGCCGACGACGGCCCGCGCCACGACGAGCGTGATGTCGTCCCCTTGCGGCGAACCGCCCGTCCACCGCTGCAGCTCGGCGATCGTTTCGTCGATGACCGTGGTCAGATCTCCGGAATCGCGCCGCGCGTGGAAGAACCGCACGAGCCGGTCGAGGCCGAACTCCTCGCTCGAGGCATTAGCGGCCTCGATCGCTCCGTCGGTGTACAGCAGCAGGATGTCCCCCGGCTCGAGCGTCTGGCTCCCCTCGGCATAGACCACCTTGTCCAGGATCCCGAGCGGCAGGCCGCCCGCCGAGAGCTTCGAGTTCCCGGACCGGCGCAGGAGCATCGGCGGATTGTGGCCGGCGTTCGAGTAGCGCAGGATGCGCGTTTTGGCGTCGAACAGACCGAGGAACATGGTCGCGTAGCGCGAGGCGGTCGTGGAGCGATAGAGGATCTCGTTCAGGCGGTGGTTCGCCTCGCACGGGGGTGTGTCCGGCCCGATCACGTTGCGGACCGAGGCCTGGAGACTCGCCATCAGGAGGGCCGCCGAGATCCCCTTGCCGCTCACGTCGGCGACGACGAGACCGACGCTTTCGTCCGAGAAGGAGAGGTAGTCGTAGTAGTCCCCGCCGACCCCGGCGGCGGGCATGCAGACCCCCGCGATCTCGAGCCCCAGAACGTAGGGCACGTTCTTGGGGAAGAGCTGCTCCTGCACCTCGCGGGCGATCTCCATCTCGCGCTCGAAGGCCTCCTTCTTGCGGAGGTCGCCGTAGCTGCGCTCGATCTGGCGCTTCATGGACTCGTACGTGTTGACTGCGATGCCGACGATGAGCGCGAGGCTCGCGTTGACGATGGCCATGAGGGTGATCAAAGGGACGTTGTGTATGAAGAACAAGGGGGACATGCGGGCGGATACCAGCGTGCCGAGAAGGGCGCCTCCGCCGAGCGTCGCGACCTGGAGGAGCAGGCGCGGCAGGTAGGGGAGGCGCGCGAAGTAGGGAAAGACGAGGCGCGAGGAGGAGAGGGCCGTCAAACCGACGACTTCGGCGAAGAGGACGCTCATCTGGACGATGGGAAAATCCGTCGGCTGGCCCACGCGCCGCTGGACGATGACGATGACCTCGCCCACACCGAAGCCGATGGCCGCCCAGGCGAGCGCCCAGAAGAGCACGAAGCGCAACGGGCGCTCGGCGCTCTTCGTGAGCGAGATCGCGGGAAGCATCGCCTCGGGCACGAGCGCCGCCGGCGCGCGCGTCCGCTCCGCTTTCTTCTGCACTTCCGCCAAGGCCGCCCCCGGCCCCTGCCCCCGTGCGGCAGCGGCCTGTGGGTTTCTCTCCGTCATGACGCGCGCCGGTTCGTGAAGCGCGCGCCGCTCTCGTGATACGCGCACCGGGTCCGTCCGGTTCTTCGAACGCCCGTCCGTTTCGTCCGGATTATGCATGAACCCGAGCCTCCGGACGGTCCCAGGCGGGCAGACCAGGGGCGTGCGGCGCTCCGGGCGCCCACGCAATAGACGGTCCGGCGGGCGGATTGTGACGTCCGCCCCGGCTATCCTGTGAGTTTCGGGGCGCGGTGTGCGGCGATCCGCCGGATCGTCTACAAATAGGGAGTGCAGACGAGAGTTCTCCATCAGTTCACGCTTTCGCCCTACTGCGTCAAAGTCCGCAAGATCCTCGAGTTCAAGGGTCTCGCGTACACGACCGAAGAGGTGAACCCGTTCACGCGGCGGACGGTTGTCCGGCTCAGCGGACAGAAACGGGTCCCCGTCCTGGTGGAAAGGCCGGCGGACGGATCTCCCGAGACGGTGATCGCGGATTCGACGGCGATCGCGCGGTATCTCGACGAGCGTTATCCCGATCCCCCCGTCTACCCGCGTGATCCCGAAGCGCGCGCGCGCGTGGTCCTGCTCGAGGACTGGTCCGACGAGGTCTTCGCGGGGAGCCTCATTCCGTTCAAGATCTTCAACGCCGACAACGCCCGGCGCATGGTCGTCCAGTCGGCCCGCTTCTACCCGCGGACGCTCCTCTTCCGGAGCCTCACGCCCTTCGGACCTCCCGTCCTGCGCCGCCTCGCCGGAGGACGCCGGAAAGGCCGGAGCCTCGAGCGCCTGCGCGCCGACTACGAGGCCGACCTGGCGCGGCTCGACGCCATCGCCCGCCCGGGTCCCTTCCTGTCGGGGACGCAGCCCACGGTCTTCGATTTCGGCGTGTGGGGGCTGCTCCGGTCGATGCAGGGGATGGAGGGGGAGGAGCTGCTGGCGCGGTACGTCGCGCTGGCCGAATGGTTCGAACGCGTCGAAGCGATCGGAACCTGAGCGGGTTGCGCGCGCGAAGGCTGCCTTCCGGTCCCCCGTGCTAGCCTGAATGAGGGAACTTCAAGACCGTTCACGACACGGGAGGCCGCATGCGCGTTCTGGTCACGGGGGGGACCGGTTTCATCGGGAGACGTCTCGTCTCGCGCCTCCTCGCGCGCGGGGACGAGGTGGTCGTTCTATCGCGCGGGATGGCTCGCGGAGCCAAGGCCGAGGCGACGCGGATCCTCGTCTGGAACCCCGAGTCCGGACGGCCGACGCCCGACGCCTTCGGCGCGATCGACGCCGTCGTGAACCTCCACGGCGAGTCGATCGCGGGCGGACGATGGACCTCGGCGAAGAAGGAGCGCATCCGGAACAGCCGGGTCCTGGGCACGCGCCATCTCGTCCAGGGGATCGCCGGCGCTTCGCCCCGGCCCCGGGTTCTCGTCAGCGGCTCCGCCATCGGCTACTACGGCCCGCACGGGGACGAGAGCCTCGACGAACGTTCGCCTTCCGGACAGGACTTCCTCTCCGGGGTCAGCCGCGAATGGGAGGCGGAAGCGGAGCGCGCGCGCGATCTGGGCGTGCGCGTCGTGACGATCCGCACCGGGATCGTGCTCGGAGCGGGGGGCGGGGCGCTCAAGCCGATGCTGATCCCGTACCAGCTGTTCGTGGGCGGGCCCGTGGGCTCGGGCGCCCAATGGATGTCGTGGGTGCATCTCGACGATGAAGTCGGGCTCATCCTCCATGCGCTCGACCGGCCCAACGTGGACGGCCCCTTGAACGCCACCTCCCCCAACCCGGTCCGCAATCGCGACTTCGCGCGCGCGCTCGGCCGCGCTTTGGGCCGCCCGTCGCTGGTGCCCGCGCCGGCCTTCGCGATGCGCCTCCTGCTCGGGGAGATGGCCGACGCGCTCCTGCTCACGGGACAGAGAGTGCTCCCTCAGAAGGCGGAGGATACGGGCTACCGTTTCCACCACCCGCTCCTGGGCGAAGCGCTCGAATCGGTACTCAAGTAGGTCGCGCGCAGATGGGTGTCTCTACATTTCCAGGCAGCGTTTGACCGCCTTCGATCCCACCGTGAGGTGCGGGCCAGCCAAAGAGCGGCGCCATTCGCGAATCGATGGACCGCCCGGGGCGAGGGAGGCCAGGGAGATGCCGGAGCGGCGGCGAGGCTTTCGTGGGACCCTGCCCCATTCGGGCAAGCGAAAGCCTCGGAAGCAGGGAGCGCGCCCTGGAGGCGAAGCCTGCGCGCGACCGTGAGCGGAGGCGCTCCCTGGCCTCCCTCGCCCCGGCTACCGAGCTCCAGACTCAGAACCCTCAGTGTGTAGGGTCAGGCCGCGGCCGCCTCGGGAAGGACACCAGATAGGTCACACACGCGACCGCGATCCCGCCGGGGACGTCCACGACGTAATGCTGCTTGACGAAGACGGTCGAGAGCGCGACGAGGACGGCCGCCACGCCGAAGACGGCGCCCCACTTCCGATCCTGGCGCGCGATCGCGAAGAAGGTCGTGAAGGACGTCGCGATGTGGTGCGACGGGAAGCAGTTCACCGGGCGGTCCAGCACGTGGACGAAGGCGAGCAGGCGTCCGAAGATCGTGTCGGGGATCGGCAGGACGCGCGGATACTCGACGGGATAGACGATGAAGATCGTGAAGCAGATGACGCAGTTCAGTCCGAACGCGAGGAACGTCCGGTAGAGCTCGGCGCGGTCCTTGAGGAAGAACCCCGTCATCGCGGGCGTGACGTAGACCAGCATGTACGCCAGGACCCACACGGGCAGGAACGGGATGGCGCCGTCGAGCGGCAAGGTGAGGTGGTGGAAGGGGCCGTCGCCGACGAGGCGGTTCACGGCGAGATAGCCGAGCCCGCCCACGATGTAGCCGAGGACGACCCAGATCGCGCGCTCGCCGGCGGATGTCCGCACCCCCTCGGAGGCGGCGAACCAGCGCTTCCGAAAAAGGCCGCTCACGGTCGAACAGAGCTCATGCGGCGGTGAGGACGATCTTTCCGAACACGGAGCGCCCGGCGAGCAGGCGGTGCGCGTCGGCGACCCGGGCGAGGGGAAGGACCGTGTGGACGACGGGCTTCAGCCGTCCGGCTTCGATGTGGCCGACGATGTCGCGCAGCTCACCCTGGCTTCCCATGGTCGAGCCGAGCAGCGAGAGGTTTTTGAAAAAGAGCAGGCGCAGGTTGGTCCTGGCGTCGGCGCCCGTCGTCGCGCCGCACAGGACGAGCCGCCCGCCCCGCGCGAGGCACTTCACGGACGACTCCCAGGTGGCCTCGCCGACGTGGTCCACGACGACGTCGACCCCGCGCTTGCCTGTGAGGCGGCGGACCTCCTCGAAGGCGTCCTTTTCGGCCGAGTCGATCGTGACGTCGGCGCCCAGCGCGGCCGCGCGCGCGCATTTTTCCGCCGAGCGGGCCTCGGCGATCACCATCGCGCCGTGAAGCTTCGCGATCTGGATCGCGGCGCTGCTGACGCCCGATCCCGCCGCGCGGATCAGCACCCACTCGCCGGGCCGCGCCTGCGCGCGCGCGACAAGCATGTGCCACGCCGTCAGGAAGACCAGGGCGAAGGAGCCGGCCTCCTCGAAGGAGAGGTTGCCGGGCTTGGGGATGGCGTTGCGCGCGGGCACGGCGACGAGCTCCGCGCAGGTCCCGTCGCGCGACTCTCCGAGGATGCCGTACCAGCGGCACAGGTGATCGTTCCCCTCCAGACACGCGCGGCACAGGCCGCACGACACGCCGGGAGCGAGAAGCACCGGATCGCCCGGCTTCAGATGCGTGACCCCGGCGCCGACCGTCTCGACGACCCCCGAGGCGTCCGAGCCGGGGACGATCGGGAGCGGGAACGTGTGCCCGGGGACGCCCCGCCTCACCCAGGTGTCGAGGTTGTTGACCCCGCTCGCGCGGACGCGCACGACGACCTCGTCGGCCTTGGGGACGGGCTCAGCGACATCCTCGAAGCGCAGGACGTCCAGATCCCCGTGCTCGCGGATGACGACGGCCCTCATCGAACGCTCCCTCCGCTCCCCGACGGCTACCGGTGCTTCCAGACGGGGCGGCGCTTCTCGAGGAACGCGGCCATCCCTTCGTTCATGTCGTCGACCTGCGTCAGCTCGTCGAGGTAGATCCTCTCGGCCTCCGCGAGGGATTTCTCGAACGCGCCGGGGTGGCAGGCCCGCAGCGCGCGCTTCGTGAGCGCGAGCACGGGTCGGCTCTTCGCGGCGAGCGCATCGACCACCTGGCGGGTCTCCTCCGCGAGGGCGGCCGCCGGAACCGCGCGGGTCACCAGGCCGATGCGCTCCGCCTCGCGCCCGTCGATGACGCGCCCGGTCAGGACGAGCTCGGTCGCGCGCTTGGGTCCCACGAGGCCGCCGAAAGCCGCGGCTGCGACCGGCGGGAAGCACGCGAGCTCGATCTCGGGCTGGCCGATCTTCGCGTCCTCCGCGACGATCGCGAGATCGCACATCGCGGCGAGCTCGCACCCGCCGCCGAGGCAGAGGCCGAAGACCTCCGCCACCGAGACGGGGTCCATCTTGTTGAGGATCCGGAAGGCCTTGTGGAAGACCTCGAGCATGGGGCGGATGCGGTCGGGCGTGTGGTCGGCGACGTCGACGCCCGCCGAGAAGGCCTTCGTTCCCGCCGCGCGGAGGTGGATGACCGAGAGCGCGCGGTCGGCGGCGGCGGATTCGAGAGCCGCGGCGAGCGCCTCGATCATGGGGATGTCCATGACGTTGACGGGCGGACGGTCGAGCGTCAGGGTGAGGACGCTCCCCGCGCGCTCGCTTCGGACGGTGCCGGCGGCGCTCATCGTCCCTGGAACTTCGGCGGCCGCTTCTCGAGGTAGGCCGCGAGCCCTTCCTTCGCGTCGTCGCTCTTGAAGAGCTGCTGCTGGAGCTCGCGCTCGAGGGCCAGACCGGACTCGAGCGGGATCTCCGAGCCCGTCACGACCGCGCGCTTGATGAGGCCGACCGCCAGGGCGGCGCGGTGCGGCGGGACGAACGTGCCGGCGTACGCGAGGACGGACGCCCACCACTCCTCGGGCGATCCTTCGCGCACCTCGTTGACGATCCCGAGCCGCTCGGCCTCCTCGAACGAGAAGGTCGCGCCGGAGGCCATGAGCTGGATCGCGCGCGACTTGCCGATCAGGCGCGAGAGGCGCTGCGTCCCGCCGGTGCCGGGCAGCACGCCGAGGTTGACCTCGGGAAGGCCGATCTTCCCCGCGCCCTTGCGGGCGATGCGGAGATCCGCGGCCAGCGCGATCTCGAGCCCGCCTCCGACCGTGTGCCCGTTCAGGGCGGCGATCACGAGCTTCGGCGTCTGCTCGAGACGCAGCATCGTCTCGTTCGCGTGCAGGCAGAAGAAGTATTTGAAGGAGGGCGTGACCTCCGTGAGCATGTTGATGTTCGCGCCCGCGGAGAAGAACTTGTCGCCCGATCCCCGGATCACGATGACGTGCACGGCGTCGTCGAAGCGCGCCCGTAGGACCGCCTCGTCGATCTGCCGCATCATCGGATACGAGTAGCCGTTCGCGGGCGGGTCCTCCATCGTGAGGACCGCGACCCCGCCAGATGCTTCATAGCGGATCAGCGTGCGGTCGGTGCGGCTCCAGTCCTGCGGACTCACTGGGGCATCTCCAGATAGACGACGGGGGTCTCGTCGGGGTCGAGGACCGCGAAGCGCTGGGCGCCCCACGGGGTCGCCGCGAGAGGCTCGCTCGGCTCGATGCCCTTCGCCTTGATCGCGTCGTGCGCCGCGCGCGCGTCGGCCACGACCAGGAGGATCTCGTACTTCGCGACCGGCATGATGAAGTCCCAGCCGCCGCGCGCCGCGTTGCCCGGGGTCTTGCCGATGAGCTCGACGATCCCTCCGCCCGCGTCGAGAAGGTGCCCCGCGCCGTCGGGCCGGTCCCAGGAGGCCACGACGGGGAGGCCCAGGGTGTCCCGGTAGAACTCGAGCGAGCGCTCGAGATCGTAGGCGCGGATGACGGTGCGCATCTGCTTCGGCTTCAGGGCGGCGTCGCTCACAGGAACCTCCGGGAGGATGTCGTCGGGATCGTCGCGCCGGCTAGGTCAGGTCGACCCAGACCGTCTTGGTCTCGGTGTACGCGAGGAGCCCTTCCTCGCCGAGCTCGCGGCCGAAGCCGCTCTGCTTCACGCCGCCGAAAGGCGCGGCCGGGTCGAACATGTTGTAGGTGTTGATCCAGACCGTCCCCGCGCGGAGGGACTTCGCGGCGCGGTGCGCCTTCTTGATGTCCCTCGTCCAGACACCCGCGCACAGGCCGTAGAAGGAATCGTTCGCCTTCTCGAGCACTTCCTCGAAGCTCTCGAAGCGGATCACGGAGAGGACCGGCCCGAAGATCTCCTCGCGCGCGACCTTCATGTCGTTGGTCACGCCGTCGAGGATCGTGGGCTGGACGAAGTAGCCTCCTCCCTCTCCGAAGCTCTGCCGCTCGCCGCCGAGCGCGACCGACGCGCCCTGCTTGCGGCCCGCGTCGATGTATCCGAGGACGCTCTTCATCTGAGTCTCGGAAACGACGGGGCCGACGCGCGTCGTGGGATCCAGCGGGTCGCCGAGCTTCCACTTCTTCGACGCCTCGACGACCTTGCCGAGCAGCGCGTCGTGCGCCGACGCCTCGACGAACAGGCGCGAGCCCGCGGCACAGACCTCCCCCTTGTTGTAGAAGATGCCGCCCAGGGTGCCGCGCGCCGCGCCGTCGAGGTCCGCGTCGGCGAAGACGATGTTCGGGGACTTGCCGCCGAGCTCGAGAGAGATCTTGGTGCCGTTCTTCGCGGCGGCGGTCATCACGGAGCGGCCGGTATCGGTCGATCCCGTGAACGCGATCTTGTCGAGCCCCGGATGCTCGGCGAGCGCCGCTCCCGCGACTGATCCCTTGCCGGTCACGACGTTGTAGACGCCCGGGGGCAGGCCCGCTTCCTGGCACAGCTCCGCGAAGCGCAGCGCGGTGAGCGAGGTCCACTGCGCCGGCTTGTGGACGAGCGTGCAGCCGGCGGCGAGCGCGGGCGCGATCTTCCAGACGGCGAGCAGCAGCGGGAAGTTCCACGGCGTGATGAGCCCGCAGACGCCCACCGGCTCGCGCAGCGTGTAGACGAGGCAGTTCGGCCGGACGGGGATGGTGTCTCCCTGGATCTTGCCTGCCCAGCCCGCATAGTAGAGGAGCATCTCGGCGATGAACGGCATGTCGATCTTGCCGGACTCGAAGATCGGCTTGCCCTGATCGAGCGTCTCGAGCTCGGCCAGCTCCTCGCGATTCGCCATGACGAGATCGGAGATCTTGCGAAGGACCTTGCCGCGGTCCGCGCCCGCCATCTTCGGCCAGTCGCCGCTCTCGAGAGCCGCGCGCGCCGCGCGGACCGCCATGTCGACGTCCTGCGCCGAGCCGTCCGCGATCTGCGTGAGCGGGCTTCCCGTCGCGGGGTTGATCGACGTCAGCGTGCCGCCGCCGGACGCTTCGCGCCATTCGCCGCCAATGAACAGGCGGCCCGGCTTCACATTGGCCTTGGTGGGTGCGATCATCGATTCGCTCCTGACGAGAAGGACCCCGGCCGCCGCGAGGGCGGGGAGGGTTCCTGAGACGAGAATCGCTGCCGGAAAAGGGGCGGATTATAGCATGCCCGCGGCGCCCGGCAGCCGCTCGCCGCCCCGCCGCATTCCGTGCAGAATGAAGGAGATCGGCCTTGCGGCGATCCCGCCGCCGCGCGCTCGAAAGATCCGCATGGAAAAGCCCGCTCCCGTGGACGCCCCCATCCTGGACCACCTCCGGAATCGCTGGAGTCCGCGTGCGTTCGATCCGGCGCCGATCCCGCGCGAGACGCTGCGCTCGCTCTTCGAGGCGGCGCGCTGGGCGCCCTCGAGCAACAATGCCCAGCCCTGGCGGTACATCCTCTCGGAGACCGAGGACGCGCGCGCGCGCGCCTCCACCGTCCTGACGGGGCGCAATACGCTCTGGGCGCCGAAGGCGCCGGTGCTGGTCTGCGTCGCCGCGCACACGCTCTTCGAAGACGGCAAACCGAACCGCCATGCCTGGTACGACACGGGCCAGGCGACGTCGCTGCTCATCGTGCAGGCGACGTCGATGGGGCTCTTCGTGCATCAGATGGCGGGATTCGACGCCGTGAAGGCGCGCGCGGTGTTCGCGCTGCCGGAAAACGTCGAGCCCATCGCAATGATGGCGCTCGGGCGGCCCGGTGACGCCGGCTCTCTCCCCGATCCGCTGCGTGAGCGGGAGTCGGCGCCCCGCAGCCGCCGCGCGCAGGACCAATTCGTCTTCTCCGGAGCCTGGGGCGCTCCCTGGTAGAATCGAAGAAACTCGGAGGTACGCTGATGCGCATGCGCACGATCTCTTTCGCCGCCGCCGCCGTCTCTCTCTTCGCTGCCGCCGCGCTCGTCGCGCTTCGTCCCGCGAGCGCCGAGCCGGGCGATGCCAAGTCGATGGCCCAGTCCCACCAGCACGACACCCCCACGCCGACCCCTGCCGCGATGACCGAGCCGCGGGTCCCCGTCGAGGCCCGCGAGGTCTCCTACGGCAAGACCGACACCGCCGAGCTGAAGGGCTATCTGGCGCGCCCCAAGGGCGCGAAGGGACCGCTCCCGGGCCTGATCGTGATCCATGAGTGGTGGGGTCTCAACGACAACATCCGCGCCATGACCCGGCGTCTCGCGGGCGAGGGATACACGGCGCTCGCGGTCGATCTGTACGCAGGGAAGAACGCCACGGATCCGCAGGCCGCGATGGCGCTGATGCAGGCCGCCGACGCGAACGAGGCGGCAGGGATCGCGAACGTCAAGGCCGCGTACGACTATCTCGTCACCGAGCAGAAGGCCGGGACCGTCGGCACGATCGGCTGGTGCTTCGGCGGTGGATGGTCGCTCAAGACCGCGCTGGCCCTGCCCGACAAGGTGGACGCGACGGTCATGTACTACGGGAAGGTGGTCACCGACCCCAAGGCGCTCGAGCCGCTCAAGATGCCGATCCTCGGCAACTTCGCGGGGGACGACCAGGGGATCCCGCCGTCGGCCGTGAAGGAATTCGAGAAGGCCCTCAAGGCGGACGGCAAGACGGTGGACATCAAGATCTACGAAGGCGCGAACCATGCCTTCGCGAACCCCTCGGGGAAGGCCTACAAGCCCGAGGCCGCGGAGGATGCCTGGAAGCGCACCGTCGCCTTCTTCAAGAAGAACCTGAGATAGCGGAACGCGCTCCCGGGCGCGCCGGAGGGCGCGGCATGACGGGCCCTGCAGCTCCCCAGCGAGTCGAGCCGTGCGGCGGATGCGGACTTCCGATCGCCGGAGGCACCGCGGGGTGTCAGGCGCTCATGGACGAGCTGCTCGCGCGCGACTTCAGCAACGTCGCCTACTTCCGGGTGCATCGCCTGATGGTGGACACCTACGCGCTCCAGCATCCGGAGCGCTACTGCGTCTCGGCCAAGTCCCTCGCCGCGCACCTGACGGGGCTCTGCTGGGCGCTCGAGCGCGACGGAAGCCGCGCCGTGGGGAGCGAGCCGCTGCGGCGCTGGCTGGACGGCAAGACCGGCCTCGACAAGCCCGAGATTCCCGCAAGGCGCGGCGCGCGCACGATCGCGGATGTGCGCGACCTGGACGATCCCGCGGCCTACGCGCGTGCCCTGGACCTCTGGGCGCGCGCGACGTGGGAGGCCTACGCGTCGCTTCACCCGCTCGCCCATTCGTGGATCGAAGCGGCGCTGGCCGGCGGCGAGCGGGGACGCCGGTGACGCCGCGATGGGCCCTGTCCCCGCCGCGCTAACGGAGGCCGGACAGGGTTCGACATCCCCGCAAATCGTCGGCACACTGGAAAGCGGCGCCCGCCGTCGCGCGGGGCCGCGGGGACGGAGCTCGAGCGGGACGCATGAGGAGGCCTCCATGTCGAAATTCCTGGGTCCCTACCAGGACCGCATCTATGCCATCTTCCGTTTCGTCGCGGGTTTTCTGTTTGCCTGCCACGGCGCCCAGAAGCTATTCGGATTCTTTGCCAGGCCGGACGCGCCGCCCATGGAGCTGAACGCCGTGACCACCGTCGCGGGCGTGATCGAGTTGGTCGGCGGCATCCTGGTCGCCGTGGGCTTCCTTGCGAGCTGGGCGGCGTTCCTCGCCAGCGGCGAGATGGCCGTCGCCTACTTCTGGAAGCATCAGCCGAACGGAGCGTTGCCGATCCAGAACGGCGGGGAAGCCGCGGCGCTCTACGCGTTCATCTTCCTCTACATCGCCGCGAAGGGATCCGGGAGGTGGAGCGTCGCCTCCGCGATGAAGGACCCCAACCTGAGCTGAGCGCGCCGCGCCGCCCTTTGGACAGACCCGCGTGCTGAGCGCGCCGCGCTGCCCATTGGACAGACCTGCGTGTCGTGACGCAGACTGTGCCGCCGCGAAACGACGGCGCGAGAGGAGACACGCGTGCACAGGATTCTGGGACCCTATCAAGAGCGGATCTACGCGGTCATGCGGTTCGTCGTGGGCTTTCTGCTTTCTTTTCACGGATTCCAGAAGCTGTTCGGGGCCTTCGGCAACGGCCCCTTCCCGCTCGCTTCGCAGGCGGGACTCGGCGGGGTGATCGAGTTCTTCGGCGGACTCCTCGTGGCGATCGGTCTCTTCTCGAGCTGGGCGGCCTTCATCGCGAGCGGCACGATGGCGGTCGCCTACTTCCAGTTTCATCAGCCGGAAGGCCTGTGGCCGATCGTGAACAAGGGAGAGCTCGCGGTCGTCTACTGCTTCGTCTTCCTCTACATCGCCGCACACGGCGCCGGGAAGTGGAGCGTCGCGTCACTCCTCAAGAAGCCCGCCTGGAGCTGATTCCGGCGCGCGGGCCGGGCCTCGGGAGGGTCTTCGGCTTCGGCCTCCCCGCATTCTCCGGAGCCGGGCCTTCCTCGTAGGTCGTGGGAAGAATCGTACCGAGGGGGATGTCCCACTGAAGTGCGCGTGAGAGAGACAGACGCATCCCTCCCTGCGCGTCGATCTCGTAGATCCATCGATCTTTGGGACAGGTTTCCGACTTCTCGAGCCCGGCGAGCGATTCCGGCCAGCGGCCGTGGTTCTCTTCGCGCGCCGCGCGCAGATCGAGGATCTTGAGCGTCATCTCGATGTCGAGCGCGAGCCGGGAAGCGCTGCGAACGGCCATGCCGGCATTGAAGAAGAGGCCCTCGCCGGGACGATTCCACCAGGAAAGATCGCCCGAGCGGATCCTCTCCTCGAGAGGGGAGTCGCACGAGGGCGCCGACGCTTCCAGCCTGTCGAGCTGAGCGAAGTAGGGGCCGGCCGCATCGTCGATGCACTTGCGCCAGTAGGCGCGCGTCACCGCGCGCCGTGTTTGCGCGAACGGCCCCGTGATGCCGAAGGTTTCCGCGGCGAGATCGATGGGTTCCAGAACGGTGCCCAGCCGCAGGACCTCGAGCATCGACGGGACCGGCGTGAGTGCGGCCAGCCGCTCCCGCCATTTGCGCGGAACACGGTCGATGCGGCGCAGAGCGCCGGCCTCGAAGCGCGCCGAGGCCATGGCCAGGAACCTCGAGTCGACGAACGGGCTCGACGCAAGTGCCTCGCGGAGCCTCCATGTGGCCTCGAGGTCCTCGAGAGCCGTGGCGTCATCGCCGGCGCCCTCGCGCATCAGGGCGTCGACGATCAGGAGCTCCTGCAGGTACAGGAGCTTCGCAAGGAAAGGGCGCGGAGAGCGATGGCCCTGATCGAGCCTCTCGGCCCAGACGGGCGGCTCGCCCTCGAGTATTCCCGCGCGAACGGCGGCGAGCAGCCGGGTACGGCTCGACAGGAAGTCCACGAGCACCTTGGGCGGCTCGGAGATAGTGGTGGGGGAGGGGCGCTCCAGCTCGCTCTTGAGCCAGCCTGGCATCACTTCCACGACCTTGTCGAAGGCCGCGATCCGGCCCGCGCCGGGACGGGGCCGGTCCTTGACAGTCCACGGGACGAGATCGATCCCGAGCGCCGCGGCACGTCGCTCCAGATCGAGCGCCGCGGCGTTCGTTTCCGTGAGCGGGTAGCGGCGGAGCGCGTCCTCGAGCGACACGGCCTTCTCGGACGCGCGGGCGGGAGCGGTCAGGAGCGCCGCCGCCACAAGCAAGCTGGCGGTGAGCGCGAATCGCCGTGTCGTTGAAAGGTTCCTCATCGCCGGCATGAAGGCTACGAACGCCGCTCCCTGATCGCTTCCAAAAGATACGCCCGCCACTGCCGAAACGTCTAGAAATCGGATGTCTCGACGCGGGGACAACGCACGGGAGGCGGTGTTTCAGGACTACGATGGCGCCCGAAAGGGGAGCCCATGCGAACGAGTCCGATCCGTCCCGCCGCCGCCGTGATCCTCGCCCTGTCACTCGGTATCGCCGCGATCACCCCTGCCGTCGCGGCGTCCTCGAAGAAGCCCTCGAAGTCCGCGGCTCCCGCGCCGGCCCGCGCCTCCGCCACCGGTCCTGGGACGTTCGAGACGGACGGGGTGACGATCTGGTACGAGGTGCGCGGCGGAGGACCCGGCGCGCCGCTCGTGCTCGTGAACGGCGGACCGGGGTTCGACCATACGTACATGACGTTCTCGGACGTCTGGGATCGGATGGCGCGCACGCGCAGGGTCGTCTTCTACGATCAGCGCGGCAACGGCAAGTCGAGCCTGCTGAAGGAGGGCCAGCCCTGCGGGCTCGCGGAGCAGATCGCGGACCTCGAGGCGCTGCGCGCGCATCTGGGATTCGAGAAGATGGACCTCCTCGGGGGGTCGTGGGGCGGCTATCTGGCCATGGCGTACGCGGCGCGGCACCCCGACCGCATCGTCCACCTGGTCCTCGTGGACTCGGCCGCGCCCAAGATCCAGGACACCGTCTTCCTCTTCAAGAACATCTTCCCGGAGACCGTCGAGAAAGAAGACGGATTCGCCTTCGGCGCCGAGCTGGGCGACGCGAAGGCCATCGACGCCGATATGCAGATCTACCTGGGGATGATCGTCTTCTCGCCGGAAATGCGGGAGAAGCTCCTCGCGCGCTCGTCCGCCATGGTCTACCGCCAGGCGGTGAACAAGGCGGTCTGGGCGGATCTCCAGCGCTTCGATCTCAATCCCGAGCTGCCCAGGTTCCGCTTCCCGACCCTTGTCGTGACCGGCCGGTACGACTTCAACGTCGCGCCTTCGGTGGCGTGGGCGATCCACAAGGCCATCCCGAAGTCCGAGTTCGCGGTCTTCGAGAAGAGCGGGCACCTGCCCTTCTACGAAGAGCCGGACGCTTTTCTGGCGCGGCTCGAGGCCTTCCTGCAATAAGATGGCCCCCATGAAGAGCCCGCGCCGCGCTCTCGCGAGAGCGATCGTGCCCGTCCCGGTCGCCGTCCTGCTCGCCGTCCTCCTTTTCGCGTCCGCGGCGCTCGCGCAGTGGTCGGGCGACCCCGCGCAGAACCTACCCGTTGCGGACCGCGCGGGAGGGGAGACGATCCCGCTCGTCGCCAGCACCTCGGACGGCGGGTCGTACGTCGCCTGGTTCGATCCCACCGACGGCTCGTACCAGGTCCGGCTCCAGCGCCTCAACGCGGTCGGCGCCCCGCAATGGCCGCACAACGGGATCCTGATCAGCAGTCACTCGCAGGACTCGGCGCTCTTCGGTTGGGACATGATCGCCGACTCGTCGGACAACGCCGTGATCGTCTTCTCCGACGAGCGCAACGGCGGCGATCTCGATATCTATGCGTATCGCATCTCGCCGACCGGGCAGTTCCTCTGGGGTGCGGACGGCGTGGCGCTCTCGGACAATCCCGACTTCGAGCCCGCGCCCAGGGTCGTCGAAGCCTCCGACGGCGACTTCGTGTTCGTCTGGCAGCGCGACCCGTCCACCGGCAGCGGGGACATCCGCATGCAGCGCCTGTCGCCCGCGGGCGCGCCGCGGCTGGCGGCGGGTGGCGTGCCGATCGTGTCCGCTCTCAACGAGGATCCCGGCTTCGCGATCATGGTGCCGGCCGACAACGGCACCGTCATCGTCGGATGGCTGCGCAACATCCGGACCTTCTCGAGCCCGCGCCATCTGCGCGCGCGCAAGTTCTCGCCCGCGG
>Ga0207644_10000392_pt1 | contig 28471 bp, 24 predicted proteins | sample KBSS73metaG_FD_184326 | JGI IMG/M metagenome (GOLD analysis project Ga0207644, IMG submission 184326) | Switchgrass rhizosphere microbial communities from Kellogg Biological Station, Michigan, USA - KBS S7-3 metaG (SPAdes) (version 2) | ecosystem: Host-associated > Plants > Roots > Rhizosphere... | reverse complement strand
GACCTGGTCGATCCACCCGTTGATCGCGGAGATGGCAACGTTGCCGATGTTGCTGACGGACCAGCCGATGTGCGCCGTGGCGCCGGCGGTAACAACGGTCGGCACGCTGGTCAAGGTAGGGGTCAGGTCGGCCGAAGCCGGTGTGCTGACAAGCGTGATGGACGCGAGCGCGATGTTGTTCGATCGCACTTGATCCGAAAAAACCGATGTCGCATCGGTGATGAAGCCGATGCGATAGTTGCCCAGCTTTCCTGCCGGCATCGTGATCGTTGGAATGACTCCGTAACCGCTCCCGGGAGGTATTCCGTTGGGGAAGCCTCCGCTCGTGAACTCGAGCAGGAGGATGTCATCCGCGTTGCCGATCACATCGTCGCTGCTGAGCACGAGGCGATCGATCCAAGTGCCCGTGGCTGTCAGCGGACCGTTGTTTTGGACGTTCATCCGAACCGAGATCGCGGTGCCCGCTTGCGCCGTCGCCGGCGCTTCGATGCTGGTCGCCACCAGGTCCACCGAGGCGGCGGACGTCGATGCGAATGTGCCGCTGGCTGCGTTATTCGACTCGGCGGTGCCCGCCGCATTCGACTCGACCACGGTGCCGACGCCGGCCGTGTTGTTGTCGGCAGTCACGGTTACATCGAAAGCGCCCGTACCGGTAGCGCCGGTGGGCAGCGTGAGGGTCGTCGATCGGGCTCGCGCTTCGCCAGCGACGACAGGGTTGGCGGCGGTACCCGTGTACGACACGGCCGTGTCCAGGACAACCGCGCCCGCGCTCCCGTCGGCATTGCGCTGCCGAACCACGACGTGATCCAGGAACGTGCCGGGCGTCGCCGCGTTGCCCTGGTTGAAGTCCTCCCACTGGAGCGTGACGGTGTTGCCGGGATGCGGCGCGGTCTCGAGCAATCGAACGTTCCGCGCGATCAGGTCAGGGGCGACGATGGCGAGCACCGTCGAGGCGACGTTATCGGTCTCGCTGCTCTCGGCCAGGACGGCCGTGCGGTCGGCGACGACTTCGAGACGCCATTGCCCCGGCGGCAAGGTAGGCGCCGTGAAGGTCAGGCTTTGCGTATAAGAGCCGCCGATCGGCAGGGTGCGGAGTGCCGAGGTCGACGAATTGGCCAGCACGCGCGTTGCATTCACGCCCGTCACGTCGACGAGGCGGATCTCTTCCTGGAGCGTGGCCGATAGCGACGCCGTGCCGATGTTGTTAACCCGATACGACACGCTGACGGTGTCGCCGACACGCCATTGCGAGGGCGCGACCAGGTTGTCGACGGTCAGATTGGGCAGTGGCGTGCTGCTACCCACGAACGTCGAGGTAGCGGCTGTGGCGACGTTGTTGCCCTGGTTGGAGATCTCGTTGAAGACACCGCCCTGGTCCGTCGTCACGATGAAATAGATCGGACCCGTCACCGTGACCGGCAAGAAAAATGTGCCTGAGGTCGTATAGCTGGCACCGGGTGCGAGCGCACCGGTATGGCCGTACGTGAAGTACTGCGTCCAGGAGGACCGGATAGCAGGCGTGGGCGACGAGTAGATGGTGTCGTACCACACGTCGTCGGACGTCGTGGACACGCCGATGTTCTTGACGCTCCACTGGATCTGCGCGATCCCCCCGACCGCGACGGTGGCCGGGACCGATGTAATCGTCGGCAGCAGATCCGAGTACCACGGAGCCGCCGTGACGTTGACGACCGAGATCGGCACCATGAAGGTGTTGTTGGAACGCGTGTCGCCTTCCGCCACCACCGAATAGACGTCGGCGATCACGCCGAGCTGATACGTGCCCAGAAGGTTGGCGGGAAGCGTGATGTTCGAGTAGATGTAGTAGGTCGACCCGACTGCCATCTCAGGTGCGTAGTTCGGGGCAACCTCCGCCAGAACGATGTCGTCGGCATTGCCGATGATTCCGTCTGCACTCAGGACCACTCGATCTGTCCATCCGGTCGGCACCGGCGCGGTCCCCTTGTTGGTCTCGGTCCAACGCATGTAGACGGTCGTGCCTGCCTTGACCTGAGGTGCGACCGAAATCGCCAAGGCTGCCAGGTCGGGCGTGCCGGTGCCCAATGGCTCCAAGGGCCCTCCGTCAGTTGCGGACGAACCAGCGTCGGCAGTTGACGAGGCCGCTGCCTGAAGGGGCGACACGCCATCTCGGCTCGCCAGGGCAGGGCTTTCGGTGCCCGAGAGACGATCACGGATGAATTGCGCATTCCATTCGCTGCCGTCGTCGAACACGATCCTCGACAAGGTGTTCGCGTTTGCCGAGGCCGCATCTGTCGAAAAGCCGGCGATGGTGATCTGGTCCGAGGCGTCGGCAAGGGTGATCCGCAACGCGAGGCGACCGACGACCGTCGGGTCGTTCACGAGCGACAAGGAGATGTCCGACGCGACGACGCCCGCCTTGAACTGCAAGGTGTCGTTAACACCTGCCGGCGAGCCGTCGCCGAGAGAGAACGTCAGCTCTCCATCTCCCTTGCCAAACAGGTAGAGGTTGTTGCTGACGACGCCACCCAGCGCTTGGTCGCCCGGCCCGACGAGCGTCGTGGCCGGGACGAGGGTCTCCGGTGGCGCGTCCACGACAACGCCGCTGTCGAGCGTCATCTTCCCCGGCCCGGTGCGGGTTACCGCGCGCGCCATGATCGCGGCCAGATCCCACGTCGTCCCGTCGCTGCTGAAGCGGATGCCCTGGACCGGTGATGAAGGATTCGCGGGGTCGTCGCCGAAGAACGAATCGATCAGCACGCTGTCGCCGGACTCGTGGATCGCCAGCAGCAGGCTGTCCCTGCCGTCGCCGCCTCCGGGGATCCGGGTGGCGACCACCTCGGCAGGACGGATGTCGCCTTCGAACTGGAGAAAGCCGGTCTGGCTCGATGCGCCGTCGAGGTACGAACGAGACTCGATCTGCTCGGCGCCGTCGTTGCGGTGAAAGCGATAAACGCTCTCGCCTTCCTGGCTGTCGCCGACGACGAGATGGACCGCCGGGATCGCGTCGGCGGACAGCAGGAGCTTGGGCTCGAGCGTCTCGATGCGCCAGGGGTGGATTTCCGGCGCACCGACGGGAGCGCCGCGCCGCGCGCCGAACGATTTCTTCCACGTGTCGAGCGCGCCGCGGACCGCTCGCGCCATCGGCGTCACGCGCCCGCGAGGCCGTTCTAAGCGTTGGCGGGGAATGGACGCGCGGCGGGAATGCTTGGACATGGGACGACCTCGTAAGAACAAACCCTGAGGGACACTTGGGTCGCCGCGGCCGTCGCCGGAAGGCCCCATGTAGGATCATTCTTACGCAGGATTCACGCCCATCGACTCAGTGTTTTGGGGGTGTCGATGCGTCGGCGCCTCGCTTCGTGACGACGCGGACAGACGAGCTTGACAAACGATCCCGGCGCGTCGATGCGGCCGAAGCGAGGCCGTCGGATTTCGCTCAGGACGCGCTCTGGAATCCTCGCGCGCGATAGGTCAGGACGAGCGTGTCCCGGTGGCCGTAGCCCTCGAGCGGCTGGATCGGCGTGCTCTCGTGGATGACGCGCTCGTCGTCGAGGACGAGCGTGGTCCACGGCTCGAGCATCGTGAAGCGCAGCCCCTCGGGGCCGTCGGCCGCGAACACGCGCGTCTCGCCGCCCTTGATACCCTCGCGGCCGACGAGGACGACGACAACGAGGTCGACGCCGTCGCGATGGGCGCCTTCGGGGGTCGGCCAGCCGATGCCGTCGGTCGTGTCGATGCGGAACTGGTGCGCCTCGACGAACCACGGCTGCTCGCCCTTCGCCGCCGAGGCGAGGCGCGCGAAGGCGGCGAGGATGCGGTGCCATGCCGGCAGCGCGAGCACTGCGCTGTCGATCGGCTCGAACCAGCGCTCGAGGCCGCCATGCAGCGCGTTGTATTCGACCGGCTGCCAGTGGGCACGATGCGCAACGAGTTGAACATCGCTGCCGGTGACGACGAAGCTCGCGTGGCGGCGGCGCCGGTAGCGGCCGCCGCCGCGCAGGTGCGGATCGGGAGGCAGCGCATCCCACGACGGCCGCAAGGCGTCGAGGTCGGCGATGCCGACGCCGACGAGCTCCGCGAAATCGCCGCTCGCGATGACCGCGTGGCCGCGCCCGCGCAGGGCCCCGGCGAGATCGCCCGGCGCGGTGGTCGGTGCGCTGAGCGGCGTCGAGCTCATCCGCCGTGGCGGGACCGGGCCAGCGCGGCGCCCTGCGCCAGCGCCGCGAGCTTGGCCTCGGCGACCTCGCGCCGCATCGGCGCCAGGCCGCAGTTGGTGCACGGGAAGAGACGCGCCGCCGGCACATGACGCAGCGCCGTCGCGATCGTCGCGGCGACCTGCTCGGGCGTCTCGATCACGTCGGAGGCGACGTCGATGACGCCGACCATCACGTCCTTGCCGTCGAGCAGGCGCATCAGCTCGGCCGGCACGTGTGAGTGGTAGCACTCGAGCGAGACCTGGTCGATCCGGCTCCTGGCGAGCGCCGGGAACACCTGCTCGTACTGGCGCCACTCGTCGCCGAGCCCCTGCTTCCAGTCGACGTTGGCCTTGATGCCGTAGCCGTAGCAGATGTGGACCGCGGTCTTGCAGGTCAGCCCCTCGGCCGCGCGCTCGAGCGCGCCGACGCCCCACTCGGCCGCGTCGGCCATGTAGACGTTGAACGCCGGCTCGTCGAACTGGATGATGTCGACGCCGTCGGCCGCGAGTGCCCGCGCTTCCTCGTTGAGCAATTCGGCGAACGCGTGCGCCATCCTGATCCGCCCCTCCTTGCCGCTGCCGTAGTAGCGATCGGCGACGGTGTCGACGATCGTCATCGGCCCCGGCAGCGTGAACTTCAGGCGCTTGCCGGTGTGGGCGCGGGCGAGGCGCGCCTCGGTCGCGTGGACGCGGCCGGAGAGACGAAGCGGCCCGACGACCTGCGGCACCATCGCGTCGTAGCGGTTGTCGCGGATGCCCATCTTCACCTTGTGCTCGAAGTCGATCCCTTCGACCTTGGCGAGGAAGCCGTGGACGAAGTGCTGGCGCGACTGCTCGCCGTCGCCGACGACGTCGATGCCGGCGTCTTCCTGGACCTTCAGCCAGAGCAGGGTCGCATCGGCCTTGGCGCGCTCGAGCTCGGCGCCGCTCGATTTCCACTCAGGCCAGAGCTTCTCGGTCTCGGCGAGCCACGAGGGCTTGGGCAGGCTGCCGGCGATGGCGGTCTCGAACATCGAATGCTTCCTCTCTGGCGCAACGCGCCGACTTGCGAAGTAGGCAACGGCGCGGTTTGCGATACCGTCGGCGCGTGAGTGCCGACTCGGATCCGACCGCGGCCGGCGCGCAGGCGCCGCTCGGGGCAGCCGATCGCATCGCGGCGCTCGACGTGCTGCGCGGCTTCGCGCTGCTGGGCATCTTCATTATGAACATGCCGGGCTTCAGCCACTCGATGTTCGCCGCGCCTGCGCCGCCGCGAGGTGTCATCGACTCTCTTGCGGCGGCCGCGCGCGACCTGCTGTTCGCGGGCAAGTTCAACCTTCTCTTCGGCCTCGTCTTCGGCGTCGGCTTCGCGTTGCAGATGGCGCGGCTGGAGAGCAGCGGTTCGGCCCGGGTCGGCGCTGCCGCGGCACGCCGCCGAGCGACGCGAATCTACGCGCGCCGCATGGCGTTCCTGACCGTCGTCGGCCTAGTCCACGCGATGCTGCTCTGGTCGGGCGACGTCCTTCTCGTCTATGCGCTGATCGGCTTCGCGCTGCTCGGCTTGCGCCACCTGAGCGATCGCGCGCTCGGCATCCTGATCGCCGCCTGCCTGCTCTTTCCGGCAGCGAGCGAGGTGGTGCGAGCGTCGCTCTTTCCCGACGGCTTCGATCCGGTCACTGCGTTCGCCTACCGGCAGTTCGAGATGTCCAACGATCTCGCCTACGGCCAAGGCTCGCTCGTCGACGCGATCCGCGAGACGGCGCGCGTGTTCGACTGGAGCTGGCGTGCGAACTTCGGCCGGTTCATCTACGCGTCGTTCGTCGTCCAGATGGCGACCGGGATCCTGGTCGGCTTCATCGTCGGCCGGCGCGGCTGGCCGCTCGCGCCCATGGGTGGCGCCGGGGCCGAGCGGCGCGTGCTCCGGAGCGCGCTCCTGCTCGCGATCGGTGGCGCCATCGTCGAGCCGATCGCCCTGTTCGCCGTCGGCGGCAACGTCGGCCTGTTCGTATCGACGCTGGCGCGAACGATCGGACGCGCATCGCTCGCCGCGTGCTACGCGATCATCGTCGTCGGCTTCGTCCGCGACCGGCCGCAGCTGCCGCGCTGGCTGCGTCCGCTGCGAGACGCCGGCCGGATGCCGCTCACGAACTACGTCTTGCAGACGGTGCTCGCGAGCGCGGTCTTCTACGGCTGGGGACTCGGCTGGTGGAACCGGGCCGGGCCCGCCGCCGAAACGGCGCTCGCACTGCTTCTCTTCGTCGCCGTCCAGCTGCCGCTCAGCAGCGCCTGGCTGGCGCACTTTCGCCACGGACCGCTGGAATACGTCTGGCGACTCTTCACGTACGGCGCGCCGTCGCGCTGAGCGAGAACGACTCGGCGAGCAGCGCATACGAGGTTCGCCGCACCGCGGGATCATGGGCCCAGGTGTTGATCACGACCTCGTCAAGCGCGAACGCTTTGGCGAGCCGGCAGATCTTCTCGCTCACCGTCTGCACCGAGCCGACGAAGGAGCGCGCCCGCATCGACGCCAGCTCTCTCTCTTCCGACGGATCGAAGCCGCGCGCGGCGATCGTCGCCGGCGCCTGCAGCGGACCGAGGACGCCCCGGCCGCGATCGATCCGCCAGCGATCGCGCGACAGCGCGTGGTGCTTCGCCTCGTCGTCGCTCGCCGCGGCGAGCGCCCAGATGCAGAGCGTCGCCTTCGGCTCGGGATGGCGCTCGCTCGGCTGGTAGAGCCGGCGATAGAGCGCGATCGCCTGTTCGGCGCCCTGGCCGTCGGTGAAGAAATAGGCGAAGGCGTAGGGCAGTCCGAAGTGCGCGGCGAGCTGCGCGCCGTAGTCCGAGCTGCCGAGGATCCAGATCTCGGGCGCGTGCGCGCCGAGCGGATGCGCCGTGATGCCCTCGTGCCGCCCGTGGCTGGTCCACGCCTGCAGGTCGCGGACCTGGATCGGGAAGTCCTCGGCGGCGTGCGCCGCGTTCGGGTTGAGAGCGCGCGCCGTCCGCATGTCACCGCCCGGCGCGCGGCCGACGCCGAGATCGATCCGCCCCGGCGCGAGCGCCTCGAGAACGCGGAACTGCTCGGCGACCTTGAGCGCGCTGTAGTGCGGCAGCATCACGCCGGCGCTGCCGATGCGGATTCGCTCGGTGCGCGCGGCGATCGCCGCCATCAGGATCTCGGGTGCGCTGCCGACGATCGTCGGCAGGCCGTGGTGCTCGCTCAGCCAGAAGCGCGAGTAGCCGAGCAGGTCGCAGTGCTCGGCGAGCGAGAGCGTGTCGCGGATGGCCGCGTCCTCGCTGCTGCCGGCGAGCGAGACCGACTGGTCGAGGACGGCGAGCTTGAGCGTCTTCATTTCATCCTTGCGGGTGGGTGGGGTCGATCCACCGCACCGTCTCGGGCTTCTCGACCGGCTCGATGTCGAGGTTGACCGCGATCGCCTCGCCGTCGCTGCGGCAGAGCACGCACTCGAGCGTCTCGTCGCTGCTGGCGTTGATCTCCTGGTGCGGCACCCACGGCGGGATGTAGATGAAGTCGCCCGGCCCGGCCTCGGCGGTGAACTCGAGCGCCTCGCCCCAGCGCATCCGCGCCCGCCCCTTGACGACGTAGATGACGCTTTCGAGCGGGCCGTGATGATGCGCCCCGGTCTTCGCGCCGGCATGGATGTGCACCGTGCCAGCCCAGAGCTTCTGCGCGCCGACGCGCGCGAAGTTGATCGCCGCCTTGCGGTCCATTCCCGGAGTCTGCGCAGTGTTCGGGTCGAGGCGATCGGCGGGGATGACACGAACGCCGTCGTGCTGCCAGGAGCGCCCATCGGTTCGATCGGCAGGTCGGTTCACGAGATGCTCCTTCGCACGCGATGACCCAGGGTCGTGTACATTAGCGGCACAGTTATACGCAAGACAGTGGTTGTTCGTGATTCTCGTTCTACCCCCGCGGTCCTCGCGGCGGGCCACCTGAAATCCCCCTGATCGGTTCTTGAGTGTCGCTGCATGCGCCGCATGTTGCTGCGCATTCATTTCAATCGTAGACAGGACATTTTTTATGACGACCCAAACCGGAACCGTGAAGTGGTTCAACGAGAGCAAGGGCTTCGGCTTCATCGCGCAAGACGCGGGCGGCGCCGATCTCTTCGCCCACTTCCGCGACATCCAGGGCAACGGCTTCAAGACGCTCGCCGAAAACCAGCGCGTCGAATTCGAAGTGAAGCAAGGCCAGAAGGGCCTGCAGGCCGCGAACATTCGCGTCCTCGCCTGATCGGCATTCGCTCCGCCCGGATCGAATCCGGAATGAAGCCGCGGCTCGCCGCGGCTTTTTTTCGTCCGCTCGCCGCGCGTCGCAGCTTTCGTCGTGGACGGCACCACGAGGAGCCGGCGCGCCACCCATCGCTCACGCTTGACAGGCCCTAACATCCGGCGCAACGCCCGGAGCCGCCGATGACCTTGCTCGCCACGACGACCAACCATCAGATCCGTCTCGCCCGCCGCCCGGTCGGGCTGCCCGTGCGCGCCGACTGGAGCTTCACCGCCGAGCCGGTGAGCTCGCCCGAGCCAGGCGGAGTCGTCGTCAAGACGCTGCTGCTCTCGCTCGATCCGGCGATGCGCGGCTGGATGAACGAAGGCAAGAGCTACATCGCGCCGGTGGCGATCGACGAGGTGATGCGGGCCGTCGGCATCGGCGTCGTCGTCGCGTCGGAGAGTCCCGCTTTCGCGGTCGGCGATCGCGTCAGCGGGCTCCTCGGCGTCCAGGAGTACGCCGCCTTCGGCGCACGCCGGATCGAGCGCGGCGAGCTCGTCAGGATCGACCTTCGCGCCGGCACGCCGACGCAGTGGCTCAACGTCCTCGGCGCGCCGGGAATGACCGGCTACTTCGGCCTCATGGATGTCGGCCAGCCGAAGCCCAGCGAGACCGTCGTCGTCTCGGGCGCGGCCGGCGCGGTCGGCCAGACGGTCGGCCAGCTCGCGAGGATCAAGGGCTGCCGCGCCGTCGGCATCGCCGGCGGGCCGGCGAAGTGCAAGTGGGTCGTCGACGAGCTCGGCTTCGATGCCTGCATCGACTACAAGGCCGGGCCGGTCAAGGAAGGCCTAAAGGCGCATTGCCCGAAAGGCGTCGACGTCTACTTCGACAACGTCGGCGGCGAGATCCTCGACGCCGTGCTGACGCGAATCAACCGGCGCGCGCGGATCATCATCTGCGGCGCGATCAGCCAGTACAACAGCACCGAGCCGATCAAGGGACCGGCCAACTACCTGTCGCTGCTCGTCAACCGCGCGCGCATGGAGGGGATCGTCGTGTTCGACTACGCCGAGCGGTATCCGGTCGCGATCGCCGAGATGGCCGGGTACCTGAAGGACGGCACGATGAAGAGCCGGGAAGACGTCGCCGTCGGCATCGACACGTTCCCGGAGACGCTGCTCAGGCTCTTTCGCGGCGAGAACTTCGGCAAGCTCGTCCTCCAGGTCGCCGAGGGCTGACGCCTGCCGACGCATGCGAGCGCCAGCACGCCCCGCTCGCTCGCGCTCCCGCTCGGTGCATGACGCAGACGCGAAGGCCATCGATGCCTGACGCCGCGTCCGATCCCAGCCTCGCCGCATTGCCTGCCGAGCTGCTGCAGGCGCTGGTCGCGAACAGCCGCGACATGCTTGCCATCACCGACGCGACGGGGACGCTGGTCTGGGCCAACGCGCGCTTCGCCGCGGCGACCGGCTACGCCGGCCGGCTCGCCGCGTCGTTGCTGGACTTCACCATCCCCGGTGCGGCCGGCTCGGAGGCCAGGCTGTCGTTCGCGCGCATGCTCAGCTCGCAGGGCGCCGGCAGCGGCGTGGTCCAGCTGCGCGGCGCCGCCGGCGCGCCGTTCTGGGCCGACGTCCACTCCGCTCGCGTCGCCGGGCGGATCGTCTGGACGCTCGCCGACGTGACCCGCTCGCGCTCGCTCGCCGCACGCGCGGCACGCCAGGAAGAGCTGCTCGAGACCGCCCAGGAGTTCGGCCGCCTCGGCATCTGGGAGCGCGAGATCCCGTCCGGCGAAGGGCGCTGGGACAAGCACGTGTTCAGCTTCTGGGGCCTCGATCCGGGCGGTGACACGCCGAATTACAACGAGGCGATCGAGCGCATCCACCCCGAGGACCGGGCGCGCATGATCTACAGCGAATCGACGCGCCGGCCCGGCCGCTACGCGCAGCGCTATCGCGTCGTCCAGCCCGACGGCAGGACGCGCTGGATCCATTCGCAGTGGGAGGTGAAGAACGGCGCGCGCGGAGTCCCGGACCGCGCCCTCGGCGTCATGATGGACGACACCGAGGCCTATGAGGGGGCGCGCACGCTGAGCGGCGTCAACGCGCAGCTGAAGCTGGCGGTCGATCTCGGCAAGATCGCCATCTGGCGCCACGACCTGCGCACCGGCCTCATGCACTACAGCGACCTCGCGTTCGAGCTGGTCGGCATGCCGCCTCGGCCCGAGGGCATGTCGATCGACGAGGTGCGATCGTTCATCCACCCCGACGACCTGCCCGACGTCGTCGAGTCGGCCCGGGAGGCGCTCGCCTCGAACCTGCCGGTCGATTGCGAGACGCGCTATCGACACGCCAACGGCACCTGGCGCTACGTGCTGTCGCGCCGCGTCGTCGAGCGCAATGCCAAGGGCGAAGCGATCGCCATCCTCGGGGTCGCCCTCGACATGACCGAGCGGGTCGAGCACCTGCGCCACGCCGAGGAGCTCGCGCGCCGCCTCGACGCCGCGTCTCGCGCCGCCGGCGTCGGCTTCTGGACGACGACCGCCGGGCCCGGCGGCGCCGACTGGAACGCGCAGATGTTCGCGCTCTTCGATCGCTGCGAACCCCCGCACCCGCCGAGCTTCGGCAACTGGCTGCAACGCTCGGTCCATCCCGACGACCGCGAGCGCGTCAGCCAGCGCACCCATGCCTATTTTCTTGGCGGCGATCAGCCGTTCGAGATCGAGTTTCGTGCCCTGCGCCGCGACGGCGGCGTGCGCTGGATCGTCGTCCGCGCCGACATCGACCGCGTCCACACCGGGCCGCGCCGCGTCCTCGGCATCGCCATGGACGTCACCGATCACCACCGCGCGCTCGATGCGCTGCGCGAAGCCAGCGAACGTGCCGCGTTCATCACCAGCCACGCCGGCATTGGCACGTGGGAGTCCGACGCCGACGGTTGCGGCCGCTGGAACGCGCAGATGTTCCACCTCCGCGGCCTCGCGCCGCGCGAGGCCGCGCCGAGCCGCGAGGAGTGGATGGCGCTCGTTCATCCCGACGACGTGCCGCTGGTCCTCGAGGCGTCGCCGGATGCTGCGGCGGCGTTGCTGCCGATGGCGTACGAGTTCCGCATCCGCCTGCCCGACGGCAGCATTCGCTGGCTCGCGTCGCGCTCGTCCGCGGTGCTCGACGACGCGGGCCGGCCGGCGCGCCGCGTCGGCGTCAACTGGGACGTCACCGAAAGCAAGAACGCCGCGATCGCGCGCCAGCAGGCGGAGCTCGCCGAGCGCGAGGTCGAGGCGAAGTCGCAGTTCCTCTCGCGCATCAGCCACGAGCTGCGGACGCCGCTGAACGCGGTGCTCGGCTTCACCCAGCTGCTGCAGATCGAAGCGCGCCAGGCCGGCCAGGCCGACCAGCTCGCCAAGCTCGAGCACATCCGCGCCGCCGGCGACCACCTGCTCTCGCTGATCAACGACGTGCTCGATCTCTCGGGGCTCGAAGCGGGCGAGGTCCGGCTGGCGATGCGCCCGGTCGATCTCGCCCAGCTCGTGCGCCAGACGCTCCCGCTCGTGCAGACGCTCGCCGCCCAGCACGACGTGGCGCTCGAGATCGGTCACGTCGATGGCTTTGCCAGCGCCGACCCGACCCGGCTGCGCCAGGTCCTCATCAACCTGCTTTCCAACGCGATCAAGTACAACCGCGCGGGCGGCAAGGTCGTGGTCGAGTCGCGCGCGGCCCGCGGCGAGGCGACGCTCTCCGTGCGCGACACCGGCCGCGGCCTCGGCAGCGAGCAGATCGCCAGCCTGTTCGAGCCGTTCAACCGCTTCGGCGTCGAGAACGAAGGCATCGAGGGCACCGGCATCGGCCTGACCATCGTCAAGGCGCTCGTCGACGGCATGAGCGGCGCGATCCAGGTCGAGAGCGAGCCGGACCGCGGCACCGTCTTTCGCGTCACGCTGCCGGCAGCGGCGAACGTCGGCGCGTCGGTCGACGCGTCGGCTGACCGCGCCGGGATCGCGCTCGACCTCGCGTCGGCGCCCGCCGTCGAGCGCGCCGGGACGATCCTCTACATCGAGGACAACATGGTCAACGTCCTGCTCGTCGAGGAGCTCGTCAGGGCGATCGGCGGGCTGACGATCGTGTCCGAGACCACGGGTGCCGCCGGAGTCGAGCGTGCCACGGCGCTTCTCCCCGACCTCGTCCTCATCGACCTGCAGCTGCCCGACTTCGACGGCTACGAAGTGCTGCGTCGCCTGCGCGGCGATCCGCGCACGCGAGCGATCCCGTGCGTCGCCCTGTCGGCGAACGCGATGCGCGAGGACGTCGATCGCGGCCTCGCCGGCGGCTTCACCGACTACTGGACCAAGCCGATCGACTTCGCCGTCTTCATCGCCGCGCTGCGCCGCCTGTTCCCGGGCGCCGGGGCAGACGACGAGGCGCAGCTCGCGGGACGCGCCGAGCACGCGCCCGGCGAGTGACTCGCGCAGCGGCCGACGCCGCTACGAGGGAACCGGCTCGGACAGGCCGCGCTGCCTGAGCATCGGCTCGGGCCCGGCGGCGCGACCGCGAAAGGCGCGATACGCCTCGCCGGGCTCGATCGAATTTCCCGACGAATAGATGAAGCGCGCCAGGCGGCGCGCGACCTCGGCGTCGAACGGATTGCCGGCCTCGACGAAGGCATCGAAGCCGTCGGCATCGAGGACCTCGGCCCAGAGGTAGACGTAGTAGCCGGCGGCATAGCCCGACCCCGAGAAGAGATGCTGGAAGTGAACCAGGCGATGGTTGACGCCGACCGCGGCGGGAAGGCCGAGCCGTTCCAGCTCGGCGCGCTCGAACGCGACCACGTCGACCGGCTCGCTCGAGGTTCGCGCGTGGATCGCCATGTCGACGAAGGCAGAGGCGGCGTAGCGGACCGTCTCGTAGCCCTGGTTGAAGTGGCGGGCGCGATGCAGCCGCTCGATCAGCTCGTCGGGGATCGGCGCGCCGGTCTCGTGGTGGCGCGCGTGCCGCTTGAGCACCGCCGGCTCCTCGAGCCAGTGCTCGAACAGCTGCGACGGCAGCTCGACGAAATCGCGCAGGACGCTGGTTCCCGAGACGCGCTCGTAGGTGACGTTCGAGAGCAGCCCGTGCAGGCCGTGGCCGAACTCGTGGAAGAGCGTTCTCGCGTCGTCGAAGCTGAGCAGCGTCGGCGCGCCCGGCGCGCCTTTCGCGAAGTTGTTGTTGTTGACGATGATCGGCAGCACCGGCGCGGCGTCGTCGATCCCGTTCCTCGACTGCAGGCGGTAGGCGCTCATCCAGGCGCCGCTGCGCTTGCTCGGGCGAGCGAAGTTGTCGTGCAGGAAGAGGCCGATCGCTCCCGCAGCGTTGCGGACCTCGTAGACGACGACATCCGGGTGGTACGCGGGAATGTCCGGGCGCGGCACGAACGACACGCCGAACAGCCGGGCCGCGCAATCGAACGCCGCCGCGACCATCCGCTCGAGCGGGAAGTAGGGCTTGATCGCCGCCTCGTCGAGGTCGAAGCGGACCTGGCGGACCTTTTCGGCGTAGAAGCGCCAGTCCCACGGCTCGACGACGCCGCTCTCGCCGCGCGAGAGCGCGAGCGCCGACAGCGCGGTGCGTTCATCCTCGGCGCGCGCCAGCGCCGGCCGCCAGACCTGCTCCAGCAACGAGGTCACCGCCGCCTGGCTGCGCGCCATCGTGTCGCTGAGGGCGAAGTCGGCGTAGCTCGGGTAGCCGTGAAGGCTGGCCTGCTCGAGGCGCAGCTGCAGGATCTCGGCGGCGATGGGTCGGTTGTCGCTCGCGCCGGCATGTTCGCCGCGCGAGGTCCAGGCGCGCCACGCCTTCTCGCGCAGGTCGCGCCGCTCGGAAAAGGTGAGGAACGGAACGATGTGCGAGCGCGAGAGCGTGATCACCGCCGCGCCGGCGCGGCCGCGCTCGCGCGCCGCTTCGCGCGCCGCGTCGCGGACGAAGGGCGGCAGCCCGGCGAGGTCGGCTTCGCTCTCGAGCACGAGCAGGAATTGGCTCTCGTCGGCGAGGACGTTCTGGCCGAAGCGCGTCGTCAGCTCGGCGAGCCGCTGCATGACGGCGGCATAGCGCGCCTGCTCGGGCGGCGCCAGCTTCGCGCCGGCGCGAACGAAGTCGAGGTGGAAGCGCTCGAGGACGCGGCGCTGCTCGCCGTCGAGGCCGAGCTCGCCGCGCCGCGCGTGCAGCGCATCGATCCGTGCGAACAGCGCGGCGTGGGTGTAGACCTTGCTGTCGTGGCCGGCGAGAAGCGGCGCCATCTCGCGCTCGACCGCCTGCAGCGCCGGCGAGGTCTCGCTCGACGTCAGATTGTGGAAGAGCGCGCCGACGCGTTCGAGCAAACGCCCGGAGCGATCGAACGCGGCGACGGTGTTGGTGAAGGTCGGCGGTTCGCTGGAAGCGCCGATGGCGTCGATCTCGGCGAGGTGGGCGCGCATCGCCGCCTCGAACGCCGGCGCGAAGTGCTCGGCTCGGACTTCGGCGAAGGGCGGCAGGCCGTACGGCCCGGTCCAGGAGGCGAGCAGCGGGTTGCTCATTTCTTCTTCTGCAGGTCGTTCAGGTCGCGATCGTCGTAGCGGCGATTCGCGCATGCCTTCTCGTACGCTTCCTTGGCCGCAAGCACCGTCTCGGCATCGGTGTTGTAAGCGGCGACCTTGGCCTGGTAGGCATCGATCCGGCCGTTGCGCTCGAGGACCTTGGCGTTGTACGTCGCGACCGCGTCGGCGTTGGTTCGATCGAGCGTCGTCGCCTGCTCGCTCAATGCCGCGCCGGTGCTGTCGATCTCGGCCTTGGCGGCGGTGATCGCGGCCTTCGCCTTGACGGCGTCGTCGGTGTCCTTGCCGAGCTTTTCCTTCTGCGTCATGCAGTCGCGCAGCTGCTCGGGCGTGAGGATCGACGTCTTCGGCGCTGGCGCCGGCGGCGTCTTCTTGTCGGCGCCGTGCGCGGCCGGAGCGAGCAACGCGATCAGCAGGACCGGGGCGACGGCAATGCTGGATGATGCGCGCTTGCGGTTCGACTCAGGCATGGCAGCGACGGAAGTCATGGGGTCTCACGATGATGCCATCACGGGCTCTCTCATCGTCACGAACTCCTCGGCCGCAGTGGGGTGGATTCCGAGCGTGGCGTCGAAAACTGCCTTGGTCGCGCCCGCCTTCATCGCGACGGCGAAGCCCTGGATCGTCTCGCCGGCATCGGCGCCGACCATGTGCAGGCCGACGACCCGGTCGTTGGCGTCGTCGACGACGAGCTTCATCAGCGTCCGCTCGCTGCTCATCGACAGCGTGTGGCGCAACGGCGTGAACTCGGAGCGGTAGACGCGGATCCTCTCGAAGCGGCCGCGCGCGTCGGCCTCCGAGAGGCCGATCGTGCCGATGTTCGGATGCGTGAACACCGCGGTCGGGATGTGCATGTAGTCGACGCGGCGGCCGGAGCCGCCGAACAGATCCTCGACCAGCGCCATCGCCTCGGCCAGCGCGACCGGGGTCAGCTGGACGCGGTCGATGACGTCGCCGATCGCGTAGACGCTGGCGACGCTGCTGCGATAGCGGTCGTCGACGACGACCGCGCCGTTGACGTCGAGGGCGACGCCGATCGCCTCGAGCCCGAGCCCGGCGGTGTTGGGGGCGCGGCCGGTCGCATACAGGACGGTATCGGCGACGAGCGTGCCGCCGTCGCCGAGGACGACGGTCGTCGAGCCGTCGTCGTTCGGCGCCAGCTCGCGCACCGTCGCGCCGACACGGATCGAGACGCCCTTCTTGGCCATCTCGGCGGCGACGTGATTGCGGATGTCGAGATCGAAGCCGCGAAGGATCTGCTCGCCGCGGTAGAGCTGCGTCACCTCGGCGCCGAGGCCGTTGAAGATCGACGCGAACTCGCACGCGATGTAGCCGCCGCCGACGACGACGAGGCGCTCGGGAAAGCGCGCCAGGTCGAAGATCTCGTTCGAGCTGATCGCGCGCTCGCCGCCGGGAATGTCGGGACCGACCGGCCATCCGCCGGTCGCGATGACGATCCGCTCGGCGTGGTGGCGGACACCGCCGACTTCGACCTCCTGCGGGCCGACGACTCGCGCCCGGCCGCGGACCGTCGTGACGCCGACGTTGTCGAGCAGCCGGCCGTAGACCTCGTTGAGGCGGCCGATCTCGACGCGCCGGTTCGCCTTCAGCGCCTGCCAGTCGAAGCGCGACTCGCCGACGCTCCAGCCGAAGCCATTCGCTTCCTCGAAGCTTTCGCCGTAGTGGGCGGCGAAGCTGTACAGCTTCTTCGGGATGCAGCCGAGGTTCACGCACGTGCCGCCGAGGGCGGCGTCCTCGGCGACGGCGACGCGGGCGCCGCGCTGCGCCGCCATGCGCGCGGCGCGGACGCCGCCGCTGCCCGCGCCGATGATGAAGAGATCGAATGCGGCCTCGCTCATTCGCGGCTGTCGGCCCTCGAGCTAGCGCCTCGGCGTCGCGCCGTGCGCGACCCGGACCGGCAAACACGGCCGATCATGCGAGCGCCTTGCGCAGCAGCTCGGCGACGAGGCCGTTGATGCCGTCGGCGTGGCCGGCGCTCTTCTCGCGCAGCGTGTTCGCCAGCTCTGCAGGCAGCTTGCAGGCGAACGGTACCAGTCCGGCGGCGGCGTCGAGGCGGCGTTGCTCGCGCCGATCGACGACCTCGCTCGCGCCCTGGCCGAAGCGCCCTGCGGCGCCGCTGGCCCGCATCTGCCCCCCGACCCTCTTGCCGAGTTGCTTGTCGAGGTCGGATTTCTTCATGCTCATCGGGAACCTTCGTGAGGCGAGCTTCGATCATCGCCGCGGGCCGTCGACTTCGATTCAGCCGACGGCCGTCGCGCCGAAACCGTGATTGTGGCGTGCTATGGCACAGTCGGCAGATGGCCCAGAAAGCGACCGTCTGCAAGGCCGCCGTGCAGCTTGCCGACGTCGATCGATCGGTCTACGCCGACCACCTCGTCACCCTCGCGCGTCACCCTTCCGAGACCGACGAGCGGATGATGATCCGCCTGCTCGCGTTCGCCCTCAACGTTCCCGCCGACGACCATGACGGCGCGCTCGATTTCGCCAAGGGCATGTGGGAGCCCGAGGAGGCCGAGCTCTGGCAGAAGGACCTGACCGGCCGCCTCGTCCACTGGATCGAGGTCGGTCAGCCCGAGGAGCGCCGCCTCGTCAAGGCGAGCGGCCGCGCCGACAAGGTCAGCGTCTACGCGTTCAGCCACGGCGCGCCGGCGTGGTGGGCGGGGCTCTCGGCCCGCGTCGGCCGGGCCGGCAACGTCGACGCCTGGCTCGTGCCCTCCGAGCAGAGCCGGGAGCTCGCCTTGCTGGCGCAACGCAACATGCAGCTGCAGATCAACCGCCAGGACGGCATCGTCTGGGTTGCCGACGGATCGCGCTCGGTCGAAGTGCATCCGCGCCGCCTCTCGACGGCGCCGGCGTGAGCGAAGGCGCGACCGCGATGGACGACGACGACCGCGGCGAGGCGGGCGCCGTGCTCGACTTCTGGTTCGGCGCATCCGGGAGCGCCGAATACGGCAGCGCTCGCAAGGCCTGGTTCGCCAAGGACGAAGGCTTCGATGCGGAAATCCGCGCTCGCTTCGGCGCGCTGATCGAGCGAGCGCTGCGCGGCGAGCTCGAGGCCTGGGCCGGCGCGGTGGAGACGGCGCTCGCCCAGGTCCTCCTTCTCGACCAGTTCACCCGCAACGCCTATCGATCAACGCCGCGTTCGTTCGCGGGTGACGCGCGCGCTCTCGCGGCCGCGAGCCGGATGGTCGGTGCGCGCCAGGACCAGGCGCTGCCCGCATTCAAGCGCTGCTTCGTCTACCTGCCCTTCGAGCATGCCGAAAGCCTGGCGATGCAGGACGAGGCCATTCGCCTCCTCCGGCGGCTTTGCGATGAATCTCCGGACGCGTCGAGCATGCTCGACTACGCCCATCGCCATCGCGCGGTGATCGAGCGCTTCGGGCGCTTTCCGCACCGCAACGACATCCTCGGCCGCCGGTCGACGGCCGAGGAGATCGCCTATCTGGCGCAGCCGGGATCAGGCTTCTGAGCGCGGCTGCGGCGGCGCGCTACGGCCGACGCGGATTGTCGGGATGCGCGTCGACAGCATTCGGCACGCCGTCGTGGTCACGGTCCCACGAGCCGTGATGCAGGCGCCAGCTGTCGCCGTTCTGCTCCCACCTCGGCGCGTGATAGACGTGGCCGTGACGATCACGCTCCCAGTGGCCGCTGACCCAGACGTGCTTGTGGCCGTGCCAGTCCCAGTAGCCGGGAGACCAGTGATATCCGGCTCGCGCCGGGGGAACGACCTCGTGGCGCGGCGGCGGCGGCGCGACGCGAACGTCGACGTACGACGCAGCGACGGCAGATACCGAGATCGTGGCTGACGCCACGGCGAGTACGGTGAGGGTCCTGAGTTTTAACAACATCGTGTCTCCTTGGTCCGATGACCGCACGATGATGAAACCCCGAGCGTGCCGAGGGGATCGGAAAACTCTGGCTCGAGCTGTAAGGCCCGTCCTTCATTGCTGTCGTCCCGCGCCGTCCGCCCCCGCGAACGCGGGGCCCGCGAGTATCAGTGGTTGTCGCGCGGAACGAACGAGCCGCGCTTGCCGACCAGGAAGTCGAGATCGGCGCCCTGATCGGCCTGCAGCACGTGGTCGACGTAGAGCTTCCAGTAGCCGCTGTCGAGCGGCGGCGGCGGCCGCTTCCATTCCTTCATGCGCTGCGCCAGCTCGGCGTCGCCGATGTCGAGGTGCAGACGCCGGTTCGGCACGTCGAGCTCGATGAAGTCGCCGCTGCGCACCGCGGCGAGCGGTCCGCCGGCGGCCGCTTCCGGCGCCGTGTGCAGGACCACCGTGCCGTAGGCGGTGCCGCTCATGCGCGCATCGCTGATGCGGACCATGTCGGTGATGCCCTTCTTCAGCACCTTCGGCGGCAGCGGCATGTTGCCGACCTCGGCCATGCCGGGGTAGCCCTTCGGCCCGCAGTTGCGCAGGACCATGATGCAGTTCTCGTCGATGTCGAGCGTGTCGTCGTCGATGCGGGCGTGAAAGTCCGCCGCGTTCTCGAACACGACGGCGCGGCCGCGGTGCGTCATCAGCGCCGGCGTCGCCGCGCTCGGCTTGATGATCGCGCCGCGCGGCGCGAGGTTGCCGCGCAGGACGGCGATCCCGGCGTCCGCCTTGAACGGCGCCGCCATCGTCTTGATTACCGCGCCGTTGAAATTCTCGGCGTCAGCGATGTTCTCGCCGATCGTCCTGCCGTTCGCCGTGATCGCGCCCTGGTGCAGCAGCGAGCGGATCTCTTTCAGCACCGCGGGCAGGCCGCCGGCGTAGCAGAAGTCCTCCATCAGGTGCTCGCCCGAGGGCTGCAGGTTGACCAGGCACGGCAGGTGGCTGGCGATGCGGTCGAAGTCGTCAATGCCGAGCTTGACGCCGATGCGGCCGGCGATCGCGATGAGATGAATCACGGCGTTGGTCGATCCGCCGATCGCCGCCAGCGTCACGATCGCGTTCTCGAACGCCTCGCGGGTGAGGATCGACGACAGCTTCTGGTCCTCGTGGACCATGTCGACGATGCGCCGGCCGGCCATTCGCGCGATCACGTTGCGCCGACCGTCGACCGCCGGGTACGCGGCGTTGCCGGGCAGGCCGACGCCGAGCGCCTCGACCATGCTCGCCATCGTGCTCGCCGTCCCCATCGTCATGCAGTGGCCGTGGCTCCGGCTCATGCAGCTCTCGGCCTCGAGGAAGTCCTGCAGGCGCAAGGTTCCGGCGCGCACCTGCTCGCTCATGCTCCAGACGCCGGTGCCCGAGCCGAGCTCCTGGCCGCGCCACTTGCCGTTGAGCATCGGCCCGCCCGAGACGCCGATCGTCGGCAGGTCGACGCTCGCCGCGCCCATCATCAGCGCCGGCGTGGTCTTGTCGCAGCCCATCAGCAGGACGACGCCGTCGACCGGGTTGCCGCGGATCGACTCCTCGACGTCCATGCTCGCGAGGTTGCGATACAGCATCGCCGTCGGCCTGAGCAGCGTCTCGCCGAGCGACATGACGGGGAACTCGAGCGGAAAGCCGCCCGCCTCGTAGACGCCGATCTTCACCTGCTCGGCGAGGGTGCGGAAATGCGAGTTGCACGGCGTCAGCTCGCTGAACGTGTTGCAGATGCCGATGACGGGGCGGCCGTCGAACTGGTCGTCGGGAACGCCCTTGCCCTTGATCCAGCTGCGGTAGACGAAGCCGTCGCGGTCCATGCGGCCGAACCACTGCTGGCTGCGCAGGTCCTCGGCGCGCTTTCTCGGCTTCTTGCTGTCGCTCATCGGCTCAGAACCTATTCCTTGACCGACCCGGTCAGGCCGGAGACGTAATACTCGACGAAGAAGGAGTAGATGAAGGCGACCGGCAGCGAGCCGAGCAGCGCGCCCGCCATGAGCGGGCCCCAGTGGTAGACGTCGCCTTCGACGAGCTCGGTGACGACTCCCACCGGCACCGTCTTGATCTCCGACGAGGAGACGAAGGTGAGAGCATAGATGAACTCGTTCCACGACAGCGTGAAGGCGAAGATGCCGGCCGAGATCAGGCCCGGGACCGCCAGCGGCAGGATGATCTTGGTCAGGATCTGCCAGCGGTTGGCGCCGTCGATGAGCGCGCATTCCTCGAGCTCGAAAGGGATCGAGCGGAAGTAGCCCATCAGCAGCCACGTCGCGAACGGGATCAGGAAGGTCGGATAGGTGAGGATCAGCGCCCAGCGGGTGTCGAACAGGCCGAGCTGGTAGACGATCGCCGCGAGCGGAATGAAGAGGATCGACGGCGGCACCAGGTAAGCCAGGAAGATCGACAGGCCGACCTGCTTGGCGCCGGAGAAGCGCAGCCGCTCGATCGCATACGCGGCGAACACCGAGCAGAAGAGCGAGAAGAACGTGGCGACGACCGAGACCAGGACGGTGTTCCACATCCATTCCGGATACGACGTGTGGAAGAGCAGCTTGTCGAAGTGGGTCAGCGTCGGCGCGAGCACCCAGAACGGGTTGCCGGTGCGCGAGAGCAGCTCGTTGTCGGGCTTCACCGACGTGATCCCCATCCAGTAGAACGGGAACAGGAGAACGAACAGGAAGACGAGCAGCGGCAGGTAGATGGTGACGAACTTGCGCGACGGCGTCTCGAGGTAGCTCATGCCGACGCTGTCGCTCAGAGCGGGCTTCGCCGACGACGGCGCCGGCAGCGACGCCGGCACCCCCGAAGGCACCGGCACCGGCACGCCCGACCCCGTGGTGGCTTCGCTCACTTGTCCTGCCCGCCCTGCTGCCAGGCGCGCCGCTGCAGCCCGAAGTAGCTGAACATGATCGCCGCGAGCAGGAACGGCACCATCGCGATCGAGATCGCCGCCCCCTCGCCGAGCGCGCCGCCCGAGATCGCGCGCTGGAACGAGAGCGTCGCCATCAGGTGCGTCGCGTTGAGCGGGCCGCCGCGCGTGATGACGTAGATCAGCTGGAAGTCGGTGAACGTGAACAGCACCGAGAACGTCATGACGACGGCGATGATCGGCGTCAGGAGCGGCATCGTGACGTGGCGAAACTGCTGCCAGCGCGTCGCGCCGTCGATCGCCGAGGCCTCGTAGTACGACGGCGAGATCGTCTGCAGCCCCGCGAGGAGCGTGATCGCCACGAACGGCACGCCGCGCCAGATGTTGGCGCCGATCACCGACAGGCGCGCGTTCCACGGGTCGCCGAGGAAGTCGATGTACTTGTCGATCAGGCCCAGCTTCACGAGGCCCCAGCTGATGATCGAGAACTGGGCATCGAAGATCCACCAGAAGGCGATCGCCGAGAGCGCGGTCGGCACGATGTACGGCAGGAGGATGACGGCGCGAAAGAAGGTCTTGAAGCGGATGTTGCGATTCAGGAGAAGCGCCAGCCAGAGGCCGAGGCCGAACTTGATGACGCTGGCGACGAACGTGTAGAAGAGCGTGTTGAAGAGGGCGAGCCGCGTGACCGCGTCGCCCCAGAGGAACTGGTAGTTCTCGAGGCCGATCCACTCGCCGGCGCGGCCGAGCTTGGCGTCGGTGAAGCCGAGCCAGACTCCCAGCCCCAGCGGGTAGGTCAGGAACAGCAGCAGCAGCACCGTCGCCGGCAGCATGAAGATCATGCCGAGCGCGTTGCGGTTGTTCTGCAGTCGTTCGACGAAGGTCATGAGAAGCGGAAAGGCCGCCACGCGCGTGCGCGGCGGCCTCGAGCTGCGAAGATCAGACGCGGTAGTAGCGTTCGGCGCGCTTCTGAGCCCGCTCGGCGGCTTCCTGCGGCGTCTTCGACCCGCTTGCCGACTCGGCCACCATGTCCTGCACGATGAAGTCGGCGAGCGCCCCCGCCGACGCGTACCCCAGCTTGCCGGCATAGCCGGCGGGCCGGAGGTTCTTGACCGAATCCCGATACGCCGTGTGCTTGGGATCCACCGTCCAGACGGGATTGCTCTCGTAGGCGCGCAACGGCTGCGAGATGTACCCGCCGGATCCCTGCATCCAGGCGCCGAACTGCTCCTGCTCCATCATGAAGCGGATGAATTCCTTGGCGGCCTGCGGGTACTTGGTGTACTTCATGACCATCTGGTTGAAGAACAGGTGGTATTCGGTGGGAACGCCGATCGGGCCGACCGGGAACGAAGCGTGCTGGATGTCGGCCGCCATCTCCTTGACCTTCGGATCGGTCGAGTTCTTGGCGGCGTAGTAGATCGAGATCCCGTTGTTCGTGATCGAGATCTGGCCGTCCAGGAACGCCTTGTTGTTGTTCGGATCGAGCCACGAGAGCGTGCCGGGGATGAAGTTCGCGTACAGCTCCTTGCCATACTCGAGCGCCTTGATCGTCTCGGGGCTGTTGATCACGACCTTGTTGTTCTGGTCGACGAGTTTGCCGCCGAAGGCCCACATCAGCCACTGCGTCCAGCCGGCGTCGCCGGTGGCATGACCGAGCGCCATGCCGCCCGGCGTGCCCTTTTCCTTGAGGGCCTTGAACATCCGCAGGAATCCGTCGGTGTCGCGCGGAACCTTGTCGAAGCCTGCCGCCTTCAGCATGCTCTCGCGGTAGACGATCATGCTGCCGGTGCCGCCCAGCGGCACACCGATCCACTTCTTGCCGTCGGGACGCAGGAACGCCTCGCACGCCGGGTACCAGCCGCCGTACTTCTTGCCGAGGTACTCGGCGACGTCGGTCATGTCGACGAGCTTGTCCGGATAGAGATTGGCGTCGTCGTTGGTCGACAGGATGATGTCGGGGCCGGCGCCGGTGTTGGCCGCGACCGCGGCTTTCGGCCGGACGTCTTCCCAGCCCTCGTTGTCGACGCGCACCTCGACGCCAGTCTTGTCGCTGAACTTCTTGACGTTGACCATGTAGGCGTCGATGTCGCCCTGGACGAAGCGGCTCCAGCGCAGCACGCGCAGCTTGGCGCCCTTCTCCGGCTTGAGGGTGAGCGTCTGCGCCCGCGCCGACGGCGACAGCAAGGCAGTGCCGGTGCCGACGGTGGCGACGGCGGCCGCGCCGGCCGAGCTTTCGAGGAACTTGCGGCGGTTGAAAGAGGTATCGCTCATCGAGGGTCTCCTGTCTGCGTGAGTCGTTGTCGGGATCGGGTGAGGTGCTTGCGTCGCACGCGTCGCCGTCGTCAGGCGGCGAGGCGCGCGCCGCTGCCGGCGTCGAACAGATGCGCGCGGTCGAGATCGGGAACGAGGTGGATCGTGCTTCCGGGCGTGAAATCGTGTCGCTCGCGAAAGACCGCGGCCATGTCGGTGTTGCCGTGGCGGCAGGCGACGAACGTGTCGGCGCCGGTCGGCTCCATGACGACGACGCGCGAGGCGATGCCGCCCTCGCTCGCCAGGCGAAGGTGCTCGGGCCGCGTGCCGAGGACGACCGGCTGGCCGTCGCTGCCGCCGGCGTTGCGCGGCGCCGCGAGCGTCGTGCCGTCGTCGAGGAGGAGGCTCGCCGAGCCGCCCTGACGGCGCAGCGTCGCCGGGACGAAGTTCATCGCCGGCGAGCCGATGAAGCCGGCGACGAAGACGTTGCTCGGGTGGTCGTAGAGATCGAGCGGCGAGCCGACCTGCTCGATCCGGCCGTCCTTCATGACGACGATCCGGTCGCCCATCGTCATCGCCTCGATCTGGTCGTGGGTGACGTAGACCGACGTCGTCCTCAGCCGCTGGTGCAGCTCCTTCAGCTCGCTGCGCATCGCCACGCGCAGCTTGGCGTCGAGGTTGGACAGCGGCTCGTCGTAGAGGAAGACCTGCGGATCGCGAACGATCGCCCGGCCCATCGCGACGCGCTGGCGCTGGCCGCCCGAAAGCTGGCGCGGGTAGCGATCGAGGAGCGCCGAGAGCGCGAGGATCTCGGCGGCACGCCCGACCTTCTGCTCGATCGTCGCCTTGTCCTTCTTCGCGAGCATGAGCGAGAAGGCGAGGTTCTGGCGCACCGTCATGTGCGGATAGAGCGCGTAGTTCTGGAACACCATCGCGATGTCGCGCTCTTTCGGCGGAACGTCGTTGACGCGGCGCTCGCCGATGCGGATCTCGCCCGAGCTGATCTCCTCGAGGCCGGCGATCATTCTGAGCAGCGTCGACTTGCCGCAGCCCGACGGGCCGACCAGGACCGTGAACGAGCCGTCGGCGATGTCGATGTCGACGCCGTGCAGGACGGCGGTCTCGCCGAAGCTCTTCTTTACGGACTGGATCGTGACGCTTGCCATGGGTGTGCGTGGGCGCGGCTCGAGCCGCGCCGGCGAAGTATCGGCAACGCGCCCGGGCCCCGCCATGAGGGCAAACCGGTAGATCGGCGCGCGGCGACGATTTGTATGATGACCCGACCACCATGTTCAATCGCGCCAGCGCTGCCACCGCACCGGAAACGCTGCCGCTGGTCGCCGAGCGGCTCTCCGACCGGCTCGCCGCCCGCCTCGGCGGCCAGATCGACGCCGGTGCGCTGCGCCCGGGCGATCGCCTGCCGACCGAGCAGCGGCTCGCCGAGGCGCACGGCGTGTCGCGCACGGTCGTGCGCGAAGCCGTGCACCAGCTTCGCTCGCGCGGCCTGGTCCGTTCGCGCCAAGGCTCGGGCGTCTACGTCACCGCGGCGCCGTCGGGCGAGGCGTTCACGCTCGACCTCGCGCTGATCGATTCGATCGACGACGTCCTGCGCGTCCGCGAAGTCCGGCGCGCGCTCGAAGCGGAGACCGCGGCGCTCGCCGCCGAGCGCGCGAGCCGCGCCCAGGTCGCGGCCCTGCGCAGGGCGCTGCGCGCGATCGACCGCAGCGCCGCCGAGGCGCGCGACGGCGTCGAGGAAGACCTCGCCTTCCATCGCCTGCTCGCCGAGGCGGCGGGCAACCCGCACTTCGGCCGCCTGCTCGAGTTCCTCGAGCAGTACACCAAGGAAGCGATGCGAGTGACGCGTCGCAACGACGCGACCCGCGCCGATTTCGTCGAGGCGGTGCGCATCGAGCACGCGGCGATCGTCGATGCGATCGCCGCCGGCGACGCCGCGCTCGCGCGCCGGCGCGCGCTCCAGCACATGCGCGGCGGCGACCGCCGGATGCGCAGCGCCGAGCCGATCACCGTCACCAAGAGGAGCACGCGCCGATGAAGATCTTGATCACGGGAGGCGGCGGCTTCGTCGGCTCGCGCCTCGCGGCCGCGCTGCTCGCGCGCGGCCGGCTCGACGGCAAGCCGATCGACCGCCTCGTCCTTGCCGACCAGGTCGCCGCCCGCCCGGAGCTGACGCGCGACCCGCGCGTCGAGTCGCGCGTCGGTGCGCTCGCCGGCCAGTGCGAGGCGCTCGGCCAGGAAGGCTTCGACGGCGTCTTCCATCTCGCCTCGGCGGTGTCGGGGGAATGCGAGGCCGACTTCGACCTCGGCCTGCGCTCGAACATCGACACCACGCGCGCCCTCCTCGATGCGCTGCGCGCCGCGACCGGCCGCGGCAGGGCGCCGGCGAAGCTGGTCTTCTCGAGCTCGCTCGCGGTGTTCGGCCCCGATCCGTCGGTGCCGCTGCCGCCGCTCGTCGGCGACGACACGCTGCCGACGCCGAAGACTTCGTACGGCACGCACAAGCTGATTTGCGAGCAGCTGGTGGCCGACTATTCGAGGAAGGGCTACATCGACGGCCGCTCGGCGCGCCTGATGACGGTGACGGTGCGGCCGGGCCGGCCGAACGGCGCGGCGTCGTCGTTCTTCTCCGGCATCGTTCGCGAGCCGCTCGCCGGAGTCGAGTCGATCTGCCCGGTCTCACCCAACGTCTCGCACGCGGTGACGTCGGTGGCGCGGACGGTCGAGGGCCTGATCGCCGTCTACGAGGCGAGCGTCGAGCAGCTCGGCGGCCGGCTCGGCCTCAACCTGCCCGCTGTCAACGTGACCGTCGCCGAGATGCTCGCCGCGCTCGAGGAGGTCGCCGGTCCCGAGGTTCGCGAGCGGGTCCGCTTCGTCCGCGACGAGACGATCGCCAACATCGTCGCCAACTGGCCCAAGGGAGCGACGGCGGCGCGCGCGGCGCGGCTCGGCCTGCAGCCCGACAAGAGCTTCGCCGACATCATTCGCCAGTACATCGCCGATTGCCGCGCCGGCCCCGACGCCGCGCAATCGCTCAAGGGCCTCGCCAAGGAACGCATGCAATGAACAAGATCGATCTCGAGGGCCGCGTCGCCGTCGTCACCGGCGGCGCGCAGGGAATCGGCTACGCGATCGCCGAACGGATGCTCGCGTCGGGCGCGGCGGTCTCGCTCTGGGACGCCGACGGCGCCAAGCTCGCCGAGGCGAAGGGCTCGCTCGCGCAGGCCGGCCGCGTCCTCGTCGAGACGGTCGAGCTGACGAACGAGAGCGCCGTCGCCGCGGCCACCGCGCGAACGATCGGCGCCGCCGGCAAGATCGACATCCTCGTCAACAACGCCGGCATCACCGGCGGCAACGGCACGACGTGGGAGCTCGCGCCCGACGTCTGGCGCCGGGTGATCGAGGTCAACCTCGTCGCGCCCTACCTCGTCTGCCGCGCCGTCGTCCCGCACATGATCGAGAAGAAGTACGGGCGCATCGTCAACATCGCCTCGGTCGCGGGCAAGGAAGGCAACCCGAATGCGTCGCACTACAGCGCCTCGAAGGCGGGAGTGATCGCCCTCACCAAGTCGCTCGGCAAGGAGCTCGCGGGCAAGGGCGTCCTCGTCAACGCGGTGACGCCGGCGGCGGCGAAGACGGCGATGTTCGCGACGATGACGCAGCAGCACATCGACTTCATGCTCTCGAAGATCCCGATGGCGCGCTTCCTCGAGGTCGGCGAGGCGGCGGCGATGGTCGCATGGCTCGCCTCGGAGGACTGCTCGTTCAGCACGGCGGCGGTGTTCGACCTGTCCGGCGGCCGCGCCACCTACTGATCGTGGCGTCGCCATCCGACGCGCCGCGCGAGGCGCGTCGATATCATCGATCGGCCTGATTCGAACCGGAGCCGCCGATGAAATTGCACCACGCCACCCTGCCGCTGATCGCCGCGCTGATCGGCTTCGGCTGCGCGACTCCCGCGCCCCCGTCGTACGTCGCGACGACGCTGCAGCCGACGCGCGGCAACAGCGCCGCCGGCACCGTCTGGTTCATCGCCGACGGCGCCGACGTCCGGATCCGCGGAACGGTCAGCGGCCTGGTGCCGAACCAGGAGCATGGCTTCCATGTCCACGAGAAAGGCGACTGCTCGAGCGGTGACGGCATGAGCACGGGCGGCCACTTCAATCCGACCGGCAAGCCGCACGGCCCGCCTGCCGGCGAGCACCACGCCGGCGACCTGCCGGCACTGAGGGCCGACGCCGCCGGCACGGCGACCATCGACGGGCGCCTGCGCGGCGTGTCGTCAGGCCCCGTCGGGTTCGCCGGCAAGGCGCTCATCGTCCACCAGGCTGCCGACGACTACACGACCCAGCCGACTGGAAACTCCGGCGCGCGCATCGCCTGTGGCGTCATTGCCGCGAGTGCGCCGCGCGACGCCAGCGGCCGCGAGCTGCCGCTTCCAGCCGGAATGTAGAGATCGTCCAGGGCCGTGGCTGCGCCGCACGTCGCCGTCTCGCGACGGAGCGAGCTCGCCCTTCGGCTC
>Ga0207644_10000391_pt1 | contig 28488 bp, 27 predicted proteins | sample KBSS73metaG_FD_184326 | JGI IMG/M metagenome (GOLD analysis project Ga0207644, IMG submission 184326) | Switchgrass rhizosphere microbial communities from Kellogg Biological Station, Michigan, USA - KBS S7-3 metaG (SPAdes) (version 2) | ecosystem: Host-associated > Plants > Roots > Rhizosphere... | reverse complement strand
GGGGCGCCTGTGCCGGGGCGGCCACGGCGACGGCGAGCAGGAGGGCGGCGACGAAGGATCGCGACGAAAGACGGGAACAGGACATAGGCAGGGGAAGCGGTCGGGAGTCGATGAAGAGAGGGCGGTCAGGCCGCGGCGAGATCGTGCAGTTCGCGGACGAGGACTTTTTTCAGGAGCGCGAGCTGGCCGTGGAAGAAATGGCCGACACCGGGAAAGACGATGACCGGCAGATTCTGCGGCCGGGCCCAGGCGAGCGTGGCGGCGAGGGGAACGACGTCGTCGCTCTCGCCGTGGATGACGAGCGTGTCCGCGGGGACCGACGGAACCGCCTGCTTCTCGGTCGACGGGCCGATGAGGACGATCCGGCGCGGCGGATCGCCGGCGCCGAGCTGGTGGGACGCCTCGACTGCGACAAACCCGCCGAAGGAAAAACCGCCCAGCAGATAAGGCAAGGCCGCGAATTCCGCGCGGCCGCGCCAGTGCGCGACGACCGCGAGCGCATCGTCGACCTCGCCGCGGCCTTCGTCCCAGACCCCTTCCGAGGCGCCGACACCGCGAAAGTTGAAGCGAACACAGGCCCAGCCGAGCTCGAGGCAGGCGCGCGCGATCGTCTGCACGACCTTGTTGTCGAGCGTGCCGCCGAACTGCGGGTGCGGGTGGCAGGCGATCGCCAGGCCGCGCGGGGCGGCCGCGGGACGGTCGATCGCGCACTCGATCCGGCCGGCCGGCCCGGCGATGTGCTCGCGCACGGTTCTCGGTGTCATCGGCGAGAGCCGGGGCCTAGCGGCCGACGTCGGGTGGCAGTAGCAGCCGCGTGACCACCTCGCCGCGCTTCAGGTGCGAGTCGACGATCTCGTCGATGTCGATGTTGTCGACGTAGCTGTACCAGACGCCTTCGGGATACACGACGGCGACCGGCCCGCCGGCGCAGCGATTCATGCACCCGGCCTTGTTGACGCGCACCTGCCCGGGCTCGGAGAGTCCCTCCTTCTTCACCCGTGACTTGCAATGGTCGTAGGCGTCGACGGCACCGTCGTGGGCGCACGACTTCTCGCCCTTGTCGCGGTCGTTGAGGCAGAAGAAGATGTGGCGCTGGTAGTAGGGATCGGGCATTCGGGACGAGGACGATTCGGGCGAAGCCCCGAAGCCTACACGGCCGGGCGAACCCCTCCCTGTCAGAGGCTCTCGGCCGCGTCGAAATCGAGCTCGACCTTGGCGCCATTCGGGTCGTAGGTGAAGAGCTGCCAGATGCCCGAGTCCTTCTGGCGGCGCAGGTCGTACTTGACGCTCGCTGCATCGAATCGCGCCTTCGTTCCTTTGACGTCGCTCGCCGAGAAGGCCATGTGGTCGATCACGCCGGCGCGCTGGGCCGGCGGCGTGCGGTCGAAGTAGAGGTGCAGCAGCGCCTGCGGCGCGTCGCCGTACAGCCACGCGCCGTCGAAGCCGAGGTCGGGCCGCGGGCCGACGCGCAAACCGAGCAGGCCGACGTAGAAGTCGAGCGTCTTCGTCGCGTCCTCGGCGATGACGGTGAAGTGGTTCATGCCGACGATCATCGCAGCCTCCTCTTTTCGAAACGCCGGGAGATTCTCAGGCGACCAGGACCAGCGCGCCCATCGTTCGGCGCGACTCGAGCCGGGCATGCGCCTCGTCGGCTGCGCCGAGCGAATGGCGCTCGATCGGCGGCGCCTTCAGCGTGCCGTCGGCGAGCGCCGCCCAGACGCGCTGCGCGCGCTCGGCCAGGTGCGCGTTCGTCGCCACGTAGTCGAACACCGCCGGGCGCGAGAAGGTGATCGACTTCTGCACCAGCTGGTCGGCCGCGATCGGCTGCAGCGCGCCGCTGGCCTGGCCGAGGCTGATCCAGTGGCCGCGGCGTGCTAGCGCCTTGAAGTTCTCGTCGCGCGCGGCGTCGCCGATGCCGTCGACGATCACGTCGGCGCCGCCGAACTGCGCCTGCACCGCCTCGGCGAAGCGAGGCTCGCGCGTCACGATCGGATGGGCGCAGCCGTATTCGCGCGCGACCCGGGCCTTCTCTTCGCTCGAGACCGTGCCGATGACGACGGCGCCGAGTCGGCGGGCCCACGAGCAGACCAGCAGGCCGACGCCGCCGGCGGCCGCATGGACGAGCAGGCGCGTCCCGGCGCCGACGCGGCCGAGGTCGCGCAAGAGGAGGTCGGCGGTGATGCCCTTCAGTAGCGTCGCCGCGGCGACGTCGTCTTCGACGCCAGCCGGCAACTGCACGACCCATTCGGACGGCACCGTCCGCACGCTGCAATAGGCGCCGGGAGCCTGGCCGAGGTAAGCGATTCGGTCGCCGGGAAGCAGGCCGCTCACACCCGCGCCGACGTCGACGACCGTGCCGACCGCTTCCATGCCCGGCACGCCGGGCAGCGGCAGCATCGCCGGGATCCAGCCCTTGCGCAGGTAGACGTCGAGGTAGTTGACGCCGATCGCGCGCTGGCGGATGCGCACCTCGCCGTTTTGCGGCGCGCGCGCCTCGGCCTCTTCGGGCTGCAGGACCTCGGGACCGCCGTATCGACGCACCACCGCGCTTCGTGACGGCAGCGGCAGAGCGCTCGGCATCGCCGCCGCGCCCGGACCGAGCCGATCGCCGCCTTCGCGCAGGTGGCGGCGCAGGTTGACAAAGCCCGCCTCGTAGACGTCGCGCCCCACCATCTCGCGCAGCTCGCGCTCGCGTCCCGGCGGCGTCGCGAAGGTCGACTCCCAGTGCCAGAACGTGCGGTCGCCGTCGGTGACCGGCTTCAGCGTCACCGTCGCGACGTAGCGCTGCAGCGGCACGGTCGCCTCGACGATGCAGTAGGTGCTTTTGTGCTCGCTGTCGGAGAGCGCGATCAGCTGCTCGCGGATGCGGTTGCCGTCGCTGAGCGTGAAGCTGCGCACGCAGCCGACCTGGTCGCTGCGCTCATTGCCCTCGATGCGGCTCTCGGCGACGACGTCGTGCCAGCGGTCGTGGCTGTTGAAGTCGCGCAGCACCGCCCAGACGCGATCGATCGGCGCGTCGATCACGGTCGAGCGGACAACGTGCTGCAGCACGGCGCTAGCGACCGGCCTTCCGCCGGGCCGCCCCAAGGAAGGCCGCGCCCCCTCGGGGGGCGCCGACTGCCAGGGAGGTGCCATCGGCCGTCATTTCCTGAAATGCGCCTTGAGGGCGTCGAAGCCGCCCTGGAAGACGCGGTCGCCGATCGTCTCGACGAGCTCCTGCTCGCGCGCCTCGGCGCAATCGAACTCGGCGCTCCACTCGGCGAAGCAGCGCGCGCCGTCGGTCACCGGCGTCAGCTTGAGCGTGGCGACGTAGTTCTCGACGCCCATCGGGCTCTCGAGGATCTCGTAGACGCACGAGTAGTCGTAGTCGGAGAGCGCGAGCAGGCGCTCGCGGATCATGCCGCCGTCGCGGGTGTGGAAGTGGCGGATGCAGCCGACCCGATCGCTCGCCTCGCCGTTCTCGATCCGGCTGTCGGCGATGTTCGGATTCCATTGCGGCATGCCGTTGAAGTCGCGGATGCGCGACCAGACGGTGTCGGCGCTGGCGTCGATGACGCTCGACGTGTAGACACGGATCACCGGCTATTCCTTGTTGCCCGGCCCACCCGGCGGCAACGCGACCTGCGCGCCGCTGACGCCGCCGACCAGACGCTGGATGTCGCCGCCTTCGATGCCGATCTCGCGCAGCAACTGGTCGACGAGCGGCGCCTGGGCGCGGTAGCGCAGCGCCGAGTTGACCAGCCCGTCGGAGAAGTTGCCGCCATGGGCGGCATCGCCGTTGCCGCCATGGCCGCCGCCACCGCCGCCGAGCCCGTCGACGTGCAGGATCTTGATCCCTTCGATCCGCTCCATCGGCCGCACCGACTCGCGGATGATGCCCTCGGCCTTCTCGACCAGGCGCATGCGCAGCGCCGACATGCGCGCTTCCGGCGACAGCATGTTGTGGGCGTCGTTCATCATCCGGAGCGCCTCGGCCTCGATCTCGGCGCGAACGCGCATCGCCATCGAGCGGATCTTGTCAGCGTCGGCGTCGGCCTCGGCTTGGGCGCGCACCGCGGCGCCGCGATCGGCGCTCGCGTCCTTCTCGGCGCGCGCCGCGCTGGTCAGTCGCAGCGCCTCGCGCTCGGCGACCTGGCGCGAGCCGATCAGCTCGATCGCCTTCTTGCGCTCGGCCATCTCGACCTCGCGCGCGGTGAACACCTTCTCCTCGGCTGTGACGGCGTCGGCGCGAGCCGCGTCGGCGGCCGCCTGCGCGTTGCTCTGCGCCTCGCTCTCCTTCGCGACCGCGATGGCGCGCTTCTGCTCGGCCAGCTCGACCGCCATCCGGCGCTCGATCTCGGCCGACTGGATCGTGCGTTCCTTGCCGATCCGCTCCTGCTCGATCGTCTGCTCGGAGCGGATCCGCGCCGCGTCGATCGTCTGCTTGGCGGCGATCTGCGCGCTCTCGCCCTGCTCCTCGCGCTGCGCCCGCTCGGTCATCAGCTCGGCGCGCTGGCGCGCGCGCGCAATCTCGACCTCGCGCTGCTGGCTGAGGCGCGCGTACTCGCCCTCGCGGTCGATCTCGAGCGAGAGCTTCTCGGCCTCGAGGTTCTTGTTGCGGATCGCGATCAGCGTGTCCTGCTCGACGTCGTTCCTCTGCTTCTTGCGGCCCTCGATGGTCTCGGTCAGGCGCGTCAGGCCCTCGGCGTCGAAGGCGTTGCTCGGGTTGAAGTACTCCATGCCAGTCTGGTCGAGCTGGGTCAGCGACACCGACTCGAGCTCGAGGCCGTTCTTGGTCAGGTCCTCGGCGACGGTCTCGCGCACGCGCTTGACGTAGGCGCCGCGCTTCTCGTGGAGCTCTTCCATCGTCATCTCGGCCGCCGCGGTGCGCAATGCGTCGACGAACTTGCCCTCGACCAGCTCCTTGAGCTGCTCGGGCTCCATCGTCCGCTGGCCGAGCGTCTGCGCCGCCGCGGCGACGGCGTCGGGACGCGCCGCGACGCGGACGTAGAACTCGGCGATCATGTCGACGCGCATCCGGTCGCGCGTGATCAGCGCCTTGTCGCGGCCGCGCGTCACCTCGAGGCGCAGCGTGTTCATGTTGACCGGGATGACGTCGTGGACGATCGGCAGCACGAACGCGCCGCCGTCGAGGACGACCTTCTGGCCGCCGAGACCGGTGCGAACGAACGATCGCTCCTTCGAGCTGCGCAGGTAGAGCCAGTGGAGCAGCCAGACCGCGATCGCGACGAGGATCGCGACGACGACGAGGCCAAGGAGGAAGCTGCCGAATTGGGCGCCGGTCATGGTCTGTCTCCTGAACGCCCTTTCCCGCTGGCGGGAGAGGGCCGGGGTGAGGGCGAGATCTGGGTGAAGCGCCGCGTCGTCTCCGTGAGCGCCGTCTCGACGGGCAGGCGCTCCATCGAGCTCGCCCCGTAGAAGCCGTGGCACGACGGGCACTGGCCGAGGATGTAGGCAGCGTCGTCGGGCGTCGCGATCGGTCCGCCGTGGCAGAGCACGATCACGTCGGCGCGAACCGCCTTCGCGGCGGCGGCCCGTGCCGCGATGAGAGGGACGCAGTCGGCCAGCGTCAGCGCCGTCTGCGCGCCGATCGCACCGCCGGTCGTGAGGCCGAGGTGGCAGACGACGATGTCGGCGCCGGCCTTCGTCATCGCCGTCGCCTCCGCCTCGCTGAACACGTACGGCGTCGTCAGCAGGTCGAGCGAATGCGCGCGCGCGATGAGATCGACCTCGAGGTCGTAGCCCATGCCGGTCTCCTCGAGGTTGGCGCGGAACGTGCCGTCGATGAGGCCGACGGTCGGGAAGTTCTGCACGCCCGAGAAGCCGAGCGCGATCAGGCGCTGCAGGAACTCGTCGGCGATCATGAACGGGTCGGTGCCGTTGACGCCGGCGAGCACCGGCGTGTCCTTGACGACCGGCAGCACCTCGTGCGCCATCTCGCAGACGATCTCGTTGGCGTTGCCGTAGGCGAGCAGGCCGGCGAGCGAGCCGCGCCCCGCCATCCGGTAGCGGCCTGAGTTGTAGATGACGATGAGGTCGATGCCGCCGGCCTCCTCGCACTTCGCCGACAGGCCCGTTCCCGCGCCGCCTCCGATCAGCGGCCGGTCCGCGGCGATCTTGGCGCGGAAGCGCTCGAGAAGCGTCTTTCTAGCGATGCGGGGCATACGAGCGGGCGAGCAATGCGGCTTGGGGGCGCGACGCGACTTCGCGCCAGGCGGAGACCAGCGCCTCGATGAAGGCGTCGTCGTTGATGTGATTCGGCAGGCGAAGGAGCTTCCTCTCGGCGCTGGCGCGAAATCGTTCTTCGAGCGCCGCGAACAGCGCACGATCGGCCTCGGGGTCGTGGAACGGCTGGCCCGGACGGTCGATCGCCGAGACACCGCCTTCGGGGACGAGGAAGCGCACCGGGCCGGTCATCGCGTTGAGCTTGTCGGCGAGGAACGTGCCGATCGCCCGGCACTCGTCGACCGTCGTTCGCATCAGCGTCACGGTCGGGTTGTGGCGATAGAGCTTCCTGCCCTTGAAGCGCTCGGGCACCGTGTCCCAAGCGCCGAAGTTGATCATGTCGAGCGCGCCGCACGAGCCGACGTAAGGAAGCGGATGACGCGCGAAGACATCGAGCCGGGTCGGCCCCGCGGAGAGCACGCCGCCGCCGATCTCGTCGGCGATCTCGGTCGTCGAGACGTCGACCACCCCGGCGAGCAGGCCCGAGTCGGCGAGCTTTTCCATCGACTGGCCGCCGACGCCGGTGGCGTGGAAGACGAGGCAGTCGTAGTCGGCCTCGAGGCGCTTGACGACGCCCTGGACGCACGCCGTCGTCACGCCGAACATGGTCAGGCCGAGCGCTGGCTTGTTGGTCGCCGAGATCGTCGGCGGGTGGGCGATCATTCCGGCCAGCGCATGCGCCGCGTTGGCGAGCACCTGCTCGCTGATGCGATGGATGCCTTGCACATCGGTGACCGAGTACATCATGCAGATGTCGCTCGGACCGACGTAGGGGCGCGTGTCGCCGCTGGCCATCGTCGAGACCATCACCTTCGGAACGCCGACCGGCAGCGCGCGCATGCCGCTGGTCGCGAGCGTGGTGCCGCCCGAGCCGCCGGCGCCGATCAGCCCGCCGAGGTCGCTTCGCGTCGCGACGAAGCGCGCGAAGGCGAGCGCCATCGCGGTGACGGCGCTGCCGCGGTCGCTCGTGAACACCGCCGCTTCGCCGTCGGGGTGATGACGCGCGACTTCGCGCGGATGGATCGCCGCGGTGGACGGCTTGCCCGAGGTCGCGAGATCGACGGTGACGACGCGCAGGCCGAGCTTTTCGAGGCACTGGCGCAGGAAGTAGAGCTCGCGGCCCTTGGTGTCGAACGTGCCGGCGACGTAGGCGGCGCGGCCGGTGCTCGCCGCGACGGGGAAGTCGAACACCTGGGCCGCGCTCGACGATGCGGAGCTGGCCGGCCGCGCGATGGTGCTCGTGCGTCCGCTTCCGCTCGCGATCCAGGTCTGAGGCGCGCTCGCGCCCATCGTCGCCGTCGCCGAGGGCGCCGGCGCCACCGCGACGCCACGTGCGATGTCCGCGACCTGCCCCGCGGTGCCACCGGCATTCCAGCGGTTGAACCCGCGCACGGTCCTCGGCGCGATGTCGTCGAGCGAGGGCGCGCCGTCGCCGTGGGCGCGCCGCACGGTGAACACCTGCGTCGGTGCATCGTCGGCCCGCGCCGGCGCGGGGCCTGCGTCGGCGACATCGTCGTCGTTCGCGCTCGAGCGCAGGCCGAGGAGCCGTTCCTGGAGGTCGCGGTCGGCGCCGAGCTCGGCGGCGGACAGCTCGTGCGCGATCCGGCCGTTCACCATCACCCCGACGCGGTCGGCGACGTCGATCGCGACGCCGAAGTTCTGCTCGATCAGCAGGACCGCGATCTCGCTCTCTGCCGCCAGGCCGCGCAGCGCCTCGACGACCTGCTCGACGATCATCGGCGCGAGGCCCTCGGTCGGCTCGTCCATCACCAGCAGCTTCGGCTCGAGCAGCAGGGCGCGGCCGATGGCGAGCATCTGCGCCTCGCCGCCGGAGAGCTGCGCGCCGCCGTTGCTCTTGCGCTCGGCCAGGCGCGGGAACATCGCGTAGACCCGCTCGACGTCGCGGCGGTGCGGCGCGACCAGGCGCAGCGTCTCGTCGACGCTGAGCGAAGGCCAGACGCGCCGTCCCTGCGGCACGTAGGCGATGCCGCGTCGGGTGATGCGGTGCGGCGCCATGCCGCGGATCTCTTCGCCGAAGAGCCTGACGCTGCCGCTCGCGGGAACCAGCCCGGTGATCGCATTGCAGAGCGTGGTCTTGCCCATGCCGTTGCGGCCGACGATCGCCAGCACGCCGCGCTCGAGCGCGAAGCCGACGCCTTGCAGCACGTGGGCGCGGCCGTAGTGGACGTCGAGGCCGTCGACGGCCAGTGCCGGTGAAGTGAGCGACTTCGATCCAGGCCCGGCCGGCCGCTGGGCCGCTCCCGAGGCCGGCCGCGCCCCCTCGGGGGGCAGCGAACGAAGTGAGCGTGGGGGCTTCATCAGTGCTTGCCTCCCATGTAGATCGCCTGCACCTGGGCGTCGTTCTCGATCTCGTCGGGCGTGCCGCTCTTCAGCACGCGGCCGTTGTGCATCACGGTCACCCGCGTCGCGACGCGCATCGCGATCTCGAGGTCGTGCTCGATCAGCAGGTAGCTCATGTGCGGCGGCAGCGACGCGAGCAGCGCGACCAGCTCGCGCCGCTCGGCAGGCGAAAGGCCCGCGGCCGGCTCGTCGAACAGGATCAGGCGCGGCGCGCCCGCGAGCGCCATGCCGATCTCGAGCTGGCGCTGCTGGCCGTGCGCGAGGTCGGCGACGCGCGTGTCGGCGATGTGGGAAAGGCGCGCGCGCTCGAGCAAGTCGCGGGTCGCCACGGTCGACGCGTGCGTCGGGCCGGGCCGCCAGAAGCTGAAGCGGCCATTGGCGACGCCGCGCACGGCGAGGAAGAGGTTGTCGCGCACCGTGAGGTCGCGAAAGAGCAGCGAAGACTGGTACGTGCGCCTGAGGCCTTTCCTGATCCGCTCGTGCGGTGGCAGCTCGGTGATGTCTTCTCCGAAGAAATGGATCCGCCCCGCGGTGGGCGGAAAGTCGCCGGTGACGGCGTTGAAGAGCGTCGTCTTGCCGGCGCCGTTGGAGCCGAGGATCGCCGCCTTCTCGCCGGCGGCCACGGACAACGAGACCTCATCGACGGCGCGCAGCGCGCCGAAGACGCGCGTCACGCCGGCGAGGACGAGCGCGTCGCCCGACAGCAGCGTGCCGGCTTGCCCGGGCGCTGCGCCGAACGCCGCCCGCGCGCCGCTTTCGCGGCCGCGCGGGCGAAGCGAGGTGATAGACGCCATCGCTCTCGTTCCTCGTCTTCTTTCTTCTTATTTGCGGCAGTCGGGAACGTCGCGCGAGCCGAGGCCCATCTTCTTGAACTCGGCTTCCGGCAGGCCGAGCGTCTGCGAGATGTTCGGCACGGTCTTGACAACCTTGTTGTAGAACGAGCCGTCCGGGGCTTTCGTCACTTCCGTGATGTAGGTCGTGCCGACGCCGTTGCGGTTGGCGTCGATCTTCACTTCGCCTGCCGGGCCCTTGAAGCTGGTCTTCTGCAGCGCGTCGCGGTACGCCTTCTGGCCGTTCGAGAGATCGCCCTTGACCGCGTCGAGCGCTTCGAGCGTGGCCCGGGTGTTGATGTAGTACAGGTAGGCGAACAGCGACGGGCTCGGGAAGCCGTCCTTGAACTGGGCCTTGTAGTCAGCCACGAACTTCTTCCACTCGGGCGTGTCGATCGAATCGGCCATCGGCCCGGCCGACGCCGTGCCGAGCAGCGATTCGCGCCGCTTGCCCTTGTAGTTGAGGACCGTCTGGTCGACCGTGATCGAGCCGCCGATCATCGGCTTGTTGCCGCCCGCCTGCTCGTATTGGGTGAGGAAGTTCACCGCGTCCGAGCCGCCGAGGACGACGACGAGGGCGTCGATGTCCTTCGGGATCTTGGCGATCACCGAGGCGTAGTCCTTGGTGCCGAGCGGGACCCAGGCCTTGTCGACGACCTTGCCGCCCTTGGCGCAGTAGCTCGCCATGAAGCCCTGCACCTGCGAGTACGGGAAGCCGTAGTCCTCCGAGATCAGGAAGGTCCGCTTGTAGCCCTTGGCGAGGGCGTGCTCGCCGAGGCCGACCATCCACTGCGCGCCTTCGGTGTTGAAGCGGTAGAAGTTCGGCGCCGGATCGGTGAGCGTCGTCGCCTGCGCGCCCGACGAGCCGTTGATGAAGGTGATCTCGGGCTTGGTCTTGGCGTAGTTCTTGACCGCGATGCCCTCGTCGCCGGAGAGCGGGCCGATCATGATCTGGACCTTGTCCTGCTCGACCGCCTTTCTCGTCATCGCCACCGCCTTGTCGGGCGTCGCGTCGGACGAGACCTTGACGAACTCGATTTTCTTGCCGCCGGCCATGCCGTTCTTTTCCTTGAGCGCCATGTCGGCGCCGCGGTAGCCGTCCTGGCCCGGCACCGCGAACGGCCCTTCGAGGTTGGCGAGCAGGCCGATCTTGAGCGTCTCCTGCGCCCAGGCCGAGCCCATCAAGGCCGCGGCCGCGGCCGCGCCGACAGCCGTGCGAATCCAAAGTCTCTTCGTTGCTCTCACTGTGGTCTCCTCTTCTGGTGGGAAATCTGGGTCCGTCCCAGGCTGGAGCGAAGCTTCGCCCACAACCCGAGCAGACCGTCGGGGGAAAACAGGACGATGGCGAGGAACACGCCGCCGATGACGAGGTTGAAGCGCTCGCGGACGAACAGATCGATCGCGAAGTTCTGCAGCAGCACGTAGACGATCGCGCCGATGAAGGCGCCGATCGGGTGCTTCATTCCGCCAAGCACGGCGATGATCAGGATCGAAATCATCTGCGCGAGGTTGACGGTCCCCGGCGAGATGCGGCCGTTGTACCAGACCATCAGCACGCCGCCGACGGCAGCGAGCAAGCCGGCGACGGCGTAGGCGGCGACGCGATGCGCGGTGACGTGGAAGCCGAGCGATTCCATCCGGCGCGGGTTGTCGCGGATGCCTTGCAGCGCGACGCCGAAGGGCGCGCGCACGAGGTGCTTGACGAGGAAGTAGCCGGTCAGCGCGCAACCGAGCGCGACGAAGTAGAACGGCACCGGCTCCCTGAAGTCGATCCCGCCGAGCTCGGGCGCGGCGATCTTGCTCAGCCCCTGGAAGCCGTTGAAGACGGTGTAGTTCTGCTGCGCCAGGTAGAAGAACGCGACACCGATCGCCAGCGTGATCATGATCGTGTAGATGCCTTCGGTGCGAACCGAGAGCCAGCCGACTGCGGCGGCGAAGACGGTGGCGCCCAGCAGCGCGAACGGAACCGCCAACCACCAGGGCCAGCCGAGGCTGATGCTCACCATGCTGCTGGTGCCGAAGATCGCGACCAGGTAGCCGGCGAGCCCGGCGATCGTCATCTGCGCGAGCGAGACCATGCCGCCGTAGCCGCCGAGGAAGGTGAGCGAGAGCGCGATCAGGCCGAGCGCGAGCGACTGGGCGCCGATCTGGTAGGTGAAGAACGGCGAGGCAACGAACGGATAGGCGACGGCGGCGACGAGAACGACGAGGTGGCGCAGGCGGATGCGCGCGCCGAGGCGAGCGAGCCAGCCGGGCGACGCGATCGGATCGACGCCGGGCACCGACGGCGACGCCTGCCGAGGCGACAACGGCGGACGCGCCGCGGTCGACGGCGCCGCGGCGGTCGCCGCCGAGTTCATGGCGCGCCGCCACTGCGACGCGCTCATCCGGCTCTTCCCATGATCCCGCGCGGCCGGAACGCGAGCGCGACGACCATGATCACGAAGGTGAAGACGACGCTGTAGGTCGGCGCGTAGGCGAGGCCGAACTGCTCGGCCAGGCCGATCAGGAGCGCACCGATCGAGGCGCCGACGACGCTGCCCATGCCGCCGACGATCACGACGACGAGCGAGGCGAGCAGGTAGCGCGTGTCCTCGCCGGGCGAGATCGACAGTGCCGTTCCGCCGACGACGCCGGCAAGGCCCGCGAGCCCGGCGCCGATCGCGAACGTGATCGCGAAGACGAGCTGCACGTTGACGCCCGACGCGGCGAGCATGCCGCGGTCGTCGACGCCGGCGCGGATCATCATGCCGATCCGCGTCCTGGCGAGAAAGCTCCACAGGCCGATGCCGATGACGATCGCCGCGAGCAGTACTGCGATCCGGTAGGTCGGGAATTTCTCGACCACCGGCAGCACCGTCGAGCCGTAGATCCAGGCCGGCGGATCGAAGGTGTAGATCTCGCCGCCGAACGCCCACAGCATCAGGTCGGCGAGGACGATCGACAGGCCGATCGTCACCAGGGTCTGGCGCAGGTCCTGCCCTTCCATGAAGCGGAAGATGAACACCTGCATGAGCAGGCCGAGGACGGCGGCCGAGAGGAACCCCGCCGCCACCGCGAGCAGCCAGGAGCCGGTGTTCTCGCCGACGACCCAGCCGACATAGGCGCCGAGCAGGAAGAGCGAGCCGTGCGCGAGGTTGACGTTCCGCATCAGCCCGAACACGAGCGTGAAGCCGCTTGCGACGAGGAAGTAGAGCGACGCCAGCGTGAGGCCGTTGAGCAGTGTCTTGAAGTAGAGCGGCGGGTTGTCGGCGATCGCCCAGACCGAGAAGACCGCGACCGGACCGCCGAACAGCAGCCAGAGGGCGATCCGCTTGCGCGCTTCGGTCACTGGACCCCCTGAGCGCGTTCCGCGCCGTCCCCCCGAGGGGGAGCGAGCCGTCTTGGGACGGCCCGGCGACGGCTCACGCGGCGTGCTCCCAGCGCCGTTGCGCCGCGATCTCGGGCGACTTGGCGAAGGCGCCGTCCTTCATCACGGCGAGGATCCGCTTCGGGTCGCGCAGGATCGAGAGATTGGCGAGCGGGTCGCCGTCGACGAGCAGCAGGTCGGCGAGGTAGCCGTCCTTGACGATGCCGAGCTCGTCGGGCTTCATCATGATCTGGCCGCCGTAGAGCGTCGCCGATCGGATCGCCTCCATCGGCGCAAAGCCGAGATACTTGACGAAGAACTCGAGGTCGCGCGCGTTCTGGCAGTGCGGCGTCATCGCGAAACCGTAGTCGCCGCCGGGCAGGATGCGGATGCCGCGCTTGTGCATTGCACGCAGCGACTCCTGGGCCGCGTCCCACTCGTGCTGGTAGCCCATGGCCACCGCCTTCGCGTGGGTGATGCCCCAGGGCTCGGCCTCGTAGAGCATCGCGAGGAGGATGGCGATGCCGGGCGCGACGAAGATCCGGTCTTTCTTGGCCTCGAGCATGTCGAGGGTCTCGCTGTCGGTGTAGCTGGCGTGGTAGATGACGTCGATGCCGTGGCGCAGCGCCTGCTTCACCGACGCGGCCGAGCGGGCGTGCGCGGTGCCGCGCTTGCCGCGCACCCGCACCTCGTCCATGGCGGCGGCGACCTCGGCGTCGCTCATCCACGTCGTTTCGGCGGGCGAATCGGGGGTGAAGTTGTCGCCCGAGAGGTTGAGCTTGATCGAATCGACGCCGTACTTGAGGAACAGCCGCACCGCCTTCCTCATCTCGTCGGCGGAGTTGACGTTGACGCCGAAGCTGAACTCGGGAAACGGCAGGTGCGGCAGCGTCTCGTCGCCGAGCGCGCCGGGGACGGTGATCTCCTGGCTCGCGGCAAGGTAGCGCGGGCCGGGAATCTGGCCCGAGTTGATCGCGTTGCGCGTCACCACGTCGAGGCGCGGCTTGGCGCACGCTGCGCCGACGCACGAGGTCCAGCCGGCCTCGAGGTACTTCTTCGCGATCTTGGCGCACCAAAGTACGTGCTCCTCGAGCGGCATCGTCTGGATGCCGGCAAGCGTCGCCGAGTCGTTCCACGAGAAGTGCGTGTGCGCCTCGCACATGCCCGGCATGAGCGTCGCGCCGGCGCCGTCGATCACGGTCGCGCCCTGCGGCGCGAGCGCCGCGCTCGAGCGCCCGACGGTCCGGATGCGGTTGCCTTGCACCAGCACGCTGCCGGCGTACGGCATCGCTCCCGTGCCGTCGAGGATGCGGACGTTGGTGAAGAGGGTGCTCGTGTCCATGGCGTTCTCCCGAGGACGTTCGACTATGCGGCCCAGCGCGTGGTGCGCGCCGAGCGGACCGGCGGCGCACGGTGAAACTCGCCGCCCTTCATCACCGACAGGATGCGCGACTTGTCCTGCAGGATCGTGATGTCGGCGAGCGGGTCGCCGTCGACGAGCAGCAGGTCGGCGTAGCAGCCCTCGCGCACGTAGCCGATCGACTTGCCCATCTTCATCATCGGCCCGCCCCACGCGGTGGCCGAGAGCAGCGCTTCCATCGTGCTCATGCCGACGACCTTGACGAAGTACTCGAGGTCCTTGGCATTGGTGCCGTGCGGCGTCCAGGCGAAGCCGTAGTCGCCGCCGGGCAGGATGCGGACGCCGCGCTTCCGCAGCGCCTTCATCGTCTCGACCGCCGCCTCGAGCTCGCGGTGGTAGCCCATCTTCTTCGTCACCTCGGGCGTCAGGCCCCATTCGCTGGCGTGGTGGCAGGTATTGATCAGCCAGGCCAAGCCGGGAGCGATGAAATGCTCCATCTTGTGCTGCTCGAGCAGGTCGAGCGTCTCGGTGTCGGTGAAGCTCGCGTGGTAGATCACCTCGATGCCGTGCGTGACGCAGCGCTTGATCGAGTTGCACGAGCGCGCGTGCGCCGCGACCCGCTTGCCCCAGGCCTTGGCTTCCTCGACGCAGGTCGCGATCTCGGCGTCGGTGAACTGGCAGCGGTCGCTCGGCATGCCGGTGATCGACTCGCCCGAGAGATTGATCTTGAGCGAGTCGACGCCCCACTTGACGAACATGCGGACGCAGCGGCGCATCTCCTCGCTGCCGCTGACGATCGCGCCGAACGCGAAATCCGGCTGTGGCAGGTGCGGCTGGGTGGTGTCGCCGAGACCGCCGGGGACCGTGATCTCCTGGCTCGCGGCGAGGTAGCGCGGGCCGACGATGGTGCCGTCGTTGATGGCGTTGCGAATGACGACGTCGAGGCGCGGCTTCGCCGCCGCGGCGCCGACGCAGCTGGTCCAGCCCATGTCGAGGTACTTCCTCGCGACCTCGGCGCACCAGAGGATGTGCTCTTCGGGCGGCATGCGCTGGATCGCGTCGAGCGTCGGCTGATCGTTCCACGAGAAATGGGTGTGCGCCTCGACCATCCCCGGCATCAGGAAAGCGCCCGCGCCGTCGACGACGCGCGCGCCCCCCACCGGCGCCGCCCGCACGCCGCTGGCATTGCGGACGACGCGCGCGATCCGGTCGCCCTGGACGAGCACCTCGCCCATGAACGGCGCTTCGCCGCCGCCGTCGAAGATGCGGACGTTGGTGTAGTGGATGTCGGCCATGTCGGTTCTCCTTGGCGGCGACTCGTCAGCGCTGCGCGGCGAGAAAATCGCGCAGCTCGCGCGCGCATTCCTCCGGCCGCTCGACCGGCGTCCAGTGGCCGCATTTCGGCAACACGACGACGCGCGTGCTCTTCGCGCAATGCAGCTTCTCGGCGAAAGCGCGCACCTGCTGCGGCGGCGCGACGCCGTCCTCGTCGCCGGTGACGAGCAGCACCGGCGCCTCGATGCGATCGACCGCCGCCGGGCTCGCCTCGGCGAGGGCGTCGCAGGTGCGCGCGTAGGCGTCGGCGTCCTGGCGCATCAGGCTCTCGCGAACGAAGGCGACCGCCAACGGCGAACGCTGGCGCGTGTCGGCCGAGATCGCGCCGTTGAGCAGGCCGAGCGCGATCTCGTGCATGCCGGCCGACCCTTCGGCGCGCGCCTTCACGGCGCGGGCACGGATCGCCGTTCGCGCCGCTTCCGGTGGCGCGATCAGCGGCCCGAACAGGGCGATGCTGCGCACGAGCTTGGGGGCCGCGAGCGCGACGTGCTGGCAGACGATGGTGCCGAGCGAGTGGCCGACCCAGTGCGCTCTCGCCACGTTCAGCCGGGTGCAGACCGAGAGCAGCGTCTCGACGAAGCGCTCGATCGTGAGCGGCCCCTCGACGCGCTGCGAGCGCGCGCTGCCGGGCATGTCGACGCGGACGACGCGGTGGCGGGCGAGCGCCGGCATGAGCGGGGTGAAGGTGTTGGTGCTGCCGCCGAGGCCGTGCACGCAGACGACGGCATCGCCCTCGCCTTCGTCCTCGACGACGGTGCGATCGAAGACGTGCAGGGTCATGGCGCGACGACTCTCACTCGAACCGGTTCTCGATTGCGCCGATGCCGTCGATCTCGATGCGGACGACGTCGCCGCTCACAAGCCAGCGCGGCGGAGAAAATCCCATGCCGACGCCCGACGGCGTGCCGGTCGCGACCACGTCGCCGGGATAAAGCGTGATGCCGCGCGAGCAGGTCTCGATCAAGGTCGGGATGTCGAAGATCATGTCGCGCGTGTGGCCGTCCTGGCGCAGCTCGCCATTGACCCAGCCGCGCACGCGGGTGTCGCGCCCGTCGATCTCGTCGGCGCTCGTGATCCACGGCCCCATCGGGCAGAAGGTGTCGAAGCTCTTGCCGAGGTCCCACTGCTGGTGGCGAACCTGCACGTCGCGCGCAGTCACGTCGTTGACGATCGTGTAGCCGAAGACGTGGTCCATCGCCCGCGAGCGCGAGATGTCGCGGCCGCCGCGGCCGATGACGACCGCGAGCTCGCTCTCGTAATCGATCTGGCTGCTGATGGCCGCGCCCGGCAGGCGCACCGTGTCATGCGGACCGATGACGCATTCGGGAAACTTCGAGAAGACGATCGGCCATGCGTGCTCGACCGGCAGGCTGGCGCGAAAGACGCTTTCGGCGAGCTCGGCGGCATGGGCGTGGTAGTTGCGGCCGACGCAAAAGAGGCTGCGCAGCGGCCGCGGCAGAGGCGCGCGCAGCTCGATCGCCTCCATCGGCAGGCGCGCCCCTGCGGGTGGCGGCAGCGATTCGCCGCGCGCCAGGGCCTCGATCAGCGGCAGGGCGCCGCGCGTCGCGTCGGCGACGGCCCGGGGCGTCGCCTCGCGCCCGTCGGCTGCGATCGTGCCGACGTGGAGTCGGCCGCCCCAGCTCCAGCTGGCGATCCGCATCTTCAGTTGTCTCGGTTGCGTCGCGCGGTCGTCGCGGGTTAGTCCCGATCGCCGCGAGATCAAAGGTTCAGTTTGGGACTTGCGTCTCAAATCGTGATCGACGCATCATAGAGTCCGCCCTGACACCCTCACAAGCGCCGCGGCGGCGCCGCTGCTCCGGACAAACCCGCATGGTGCGCCTCAAGCACAAGCTCAGCCAACCGCCGCCCGCACCCGAGCGAGGCGTCAAGGCGGCCACGTTCCGCCTGCTGCTCGAGACGGCGATGACGATGATCCAGGAGGGCGGCCACGTCCCTTCGATCGCCGAGGTGGCGGCGCGTGCCAAGGTCTCGCGCGCAACGACCTATCGATACTTTCCGAGCCGCAGCGCGCTCGTCACCGCCGTCGTCGACGCCTCGCTCGGGCCGGTGCGCGCCTTCGCCTCGAAGGCGGCCGACGGGCGCGCGCGCGTGCACGAGCTGTTCGTCCAGACGTTTCCGCGCTTCACCGAGTTCGAGCCGCAGATGCGCGCCGCCGCGCAGCTCGCGCTCGAGCAGTGGGCGCTCGAGCGCGCCGGCCTGCTCGAGGAGGAGCCGTACCGGCGCGGCCATCGCGTCCGCATCCTCGAGCACGCGCTCGCGCCTCTCGCCAGGACGCTGCCGACCGCGACCCGCGACCGGCTGCACCGGGCCCTCTCGGTCGTCTACGGCATCGAGCCGTACATGGTCCTGAAGGACATCTGGGGCCTGTCCGACCGCGAGGTCGAAAAGACGGCCCTGTGGATGGCCGACGCGCTCATCGAGGCGGCGGAACGCGATGCTGCCGAAAAAGGGGGGCGCGCTCGCGCCGCGGCCGCGCCTTCGCCGCGAGCGACACGGCCACGAGCGAAGCAGGCGCGAACATGAAAGAAACTGGTGTGCGCGTGCTCGACGTGACGGCGGGGCAAGCTTCGCCCGAATGGTTCGACGCGCAATACAACAACCGCGCCCGCATTCCCGAGCACCTGGCCATCCTGCGCCAGTGGGACGAGCGCTCGCACCACGCGCGCGCCAGCCTCGCGTGCACGCTCGACGTCGCCTATGGCAGCGCGGCAAGCGAACGCCTCGACGTCTTCGCGCCGCGCGCGCCGGGTGCACCGGTGCTGGTCTATGTCCACGGCGGCTACTGGCGCGCCCTCGACAAGCGCGATCAATCGTTCGTCGCACCGCCCTTCGTCGCCGCCGGGGCGACGGTCGTGCTACCGAACTACGCCCTCTGCCCGGCGGTGCGCGTCGAGGACATCGTCCTGCAGCTCGTGCAATCGCTCGCCTGGGTCTGGCGTCACGCTGCCGAGCACGGCGGCGACCGGTCGCGAATCGTCGTCGCCGGCCATTCCGCGGGCGGCCACCTGGCGACGATGATGCTGGCGTGCGACTGGCGCGCGGTCGCGCCTGACCTGCCCGCCGATCTGGTGCAGAGCGCGCTCGCCGTCTCCGGCGTCTTCGAGCTCGAGCCGCTGCGCCACGCGCCGTTCGTTGCCGCCGACCTGAAGCTCGACGCGGTGTCGGCGCGCCGCCTCAGCCCCGTCCTCATGCCGGCGCCGCGCGGCCGCCTCGTCGCCGTCGTCGGCGCCGACGAAAGCGAGGAGTTCCGGCGCCAGAACGCGGCGATCGCCGCGGCGTGGGGGCCGCGCGCGGTGCCGGTGTGCGAGGAGGTGCCCGGGCGCCATCACATGAACGTGCTGCACGAGCTTGCCGAACCGTCGTCGCGAACGCATCGGCTGGCGCTGCAGCTGCTCGGCCTCTGAGGCCGGGCGCGCGGGCCGTCAGGATCGCGGCTCGCGCGCCGCTAGGCGGACCAGCAGATAGGTCAGCGCCGCGTAAGGCCAGAACCAGCCGACCCATTGCGCGGCACCGTGGAAGCGGATGAAGCGGCCCTGCTCCCAGCCCTGCAGGCTCTGCGCGAAGTACGGGTCGGCGGGTGCTTGCGCGACCAGCATGATCAGCGCCGTGAGGGCGATCAGGCCGAAGCCCGCGGCGACCCGGCGCGGCACGAAGCTGAGCAGCATGGCGGCGATCGCGCCGACCGCGAGCGCGTCGAGGGCCTGTTCGGTGGTCCAGGAAAACGCGTGCGTCGGGCCGAAATTGAGCGCCGTCGAGAGCGTCGTCGTCGCCGCGCCGATCACGACCGCGCCGGCGACGAGCACGGCGCGACGCCAGCCCGGGATCGCGATCGTGAAGGCGACCAGGCACGGCGCGAGCAGGCCGAGGACGGTGATCGAGATCTCGGCGGCCGACGACAGCGACTGCGTCGCCGCGGCGGCTTTGGGTGCCGCCGCCGCCCACCCTTCGGTCCATGCCGCCGCCGGCGTGTCGGCGAGCAGATCGGCGACGATCGGCTGGATTCGGCCGAGCACGTGGCCGAGGCCGAACGGGACGGCGGTCGGAAACAGCAGCCCGAACGGCCAGAGGACGAGCAGCGCCAGCCCGCCGGCGCTGCGGGCGACGAACCAGTGGTCGCGCACCTTCTGCCAGCGATCGATTCCGCCGCGCCAGTGCAGCGCCGCGCCGATCGCGACGCCGATCGCGGTGCCAAGCGCATTCAGGGCGAGGTCGACGTTCGACGCGACGCGGTGGGGCAGGTAGTTCTGCAGCAGCTCCATGACAAGCGAGAGCAGCGTGCCGCCGGCGCAGGCGAGAAGCGCCGCCACGAGCGCGCTGCGGCCGCCGCGAATCAGCGCGAGGAAGAGAAGAAAGCCGAGCGGCAGGTAGCCGAGCAGGTTGGCGACCAGATCGAAGGTCGTCCAGTAGCGCGGCCAGCCGAGCAGGAGGAAGTTGGTCGCGGCGACGCCCGGGACGCGCCAGCCGACGAAGGGATAGAGGCTCGCGTAGACGATCAGCGCGCCGTACAGCCATGACAACGGAACGGCCGAACTGCGATGGCGCGCGGCCATTCCCGTCACGCGCCCGGGCGGGCGCCGGGCCGCCCCAAGCCCGGCCGCGCCCCCTCGGGGGGCAGCGACCAACGGGAGCGTGGGGGCACCATGACTAGAACGGCTTGACGACAACCAGGATCACGATCACCGTGAAGAGGACGACCGCGCTCTCGTTGAAGACCCGGAACCACCGCTCGCTGCGAACGTTGGCGAACTCCTCGAACTTGCGCAGCAGCGAGCGGCACGCGTGGTGATAGCCGATCGCGACCACGACGAGCACGAGCTTGGCGTGCAGCCAGTGGTTCCCGGGAGCCCTGCCGACGCCGTAGCCGAGCCAGAGGACGAGGCCGAGCGCGAGGGCGAACACCATCAGCAGGCTCGAGAAGCGGTAGAGCTTCCTCGCCATCATCAGCAGCCGCTCGCGCTCGGCATGGCTGTCGGCGGGGACGCTCGCGAGATTGACGAAGAAACGCGGCAGGTAGAAGAGGCCGGCGAACCAGCTGCTGACGAAGACGATGTGCAGGGCCTTGACCCAGAGGAGCGATGAACCCATCGATCGATTATCGGTGTCGCCCCGCACGGTCGACGGGCTCGCCGCCCGGCGCATCACCGAGGTGGCGATGGCCCGCCGCCTAGAATCGCGCCCGTGCTGACGCCGCCGCCCTACCCCGCGAGCCGCCCGCGGCGCTTGCGCCGCGAAGCCTGGAGCCGCGATCTCGTTCGCGAGTCGCGCGTCCATGCGAGCGACCTGATCCTGCCGGTGTTCGTCCTCGACGGCAATAACATCGTCCAGGACGTCGCCTCGATGCCCGGCGTGCAGCGCGTGACGCTCGATCGCCTCTATCCGATCGCCGAGGAGTGCGTCGCCCTCGGCATTCCGGTGATGGCGCTCTTCCCGGTGCTCGAGCCGGCGCTGAAGAGCGACGACGGGCGCGAGGCGCTCAACGCCGACGGCCTCGTGCCACGAGTCGTCCGCGAGCTGAAGAAGCGCTTCCCCGGGCTCGGCGTGATGACCGACGTCGCCCTCGATCCGTTCACCAGCCACGGCCAGGACGGCCTCCTCGACGAGACCGGCTACATCGTCAACGACGAAACGGTCGCGGTGCTAGTCGAGCAGGCGCTCGTCCAGGCCGAGGCCGGCGTCGACATCGTCGCGCCGAGCGACATGATGGACGGCCGCATCGGCGCCATCCGGGACGCGCTCGAAGGCGCCGAGCACATCCACACGCGGATCATGGCGTACAGCGCCAAGTACGCGAGCGCCTTCTACGGCCCGTTCCGCGATGCCGTCGGCTCGGCCGCCAACCTCGGCAAGGGCAACAAGAAGGTCTATCAGATGGACCCGGCCAACAGCGACGAGGCCTTGCGCGAGGTCGGGCTCGACATCGCCGAGGGCGCCGACATGGTGATGGTCAAGCCGGGGCTGCCGTACCTCGACATCGTCCGCCGCGTCAAGGACGAGTTCCGCATGCCGACCTTCGCCTACCAGGTGAGCGGCGAGTACGCGATGCTGAAGGCGGCGGCGCAGAACGGCTGGCTCGACCACGACCAGACGATGATGGAAGTGCTCGGCGCGTTCAAGCGCGCCGGCGCCGACGGCGTGCTGACGTACTTCGCGCTCGAGGCGGCGCGGCTGCTGAAGCGGTCGGCCTAGCGGGAATCCGGTCATGGCGAAGGCGGTGCGCGCGTTTCACATCGTCGGCGACCAGTTCACCGAGCTCGACGGCCTTCCCGAGGCGCTGCCCGCCACCGGCTATCTCTGGATCGCCAGCACGCGCGCCGCGTTCGAGGCCGCGCTGCCCGACGTGCAGGCGCGCCTGCAGGCGTGGGCCGGCACGACGCTCTTCGACCTGCACGTCCTCGACCTCCTGAACAAGCAGCTGCCGTCGACCTACGACTACACGTCGGCGTACGACGTGCTCGTCTTCAGGCGCCTCGCCGCGGGCGCGCTCGCCGCCGTCGACAGCGACGGCGCGCCGGCGCAGGGCCGCCAGAGCGCGATCGACCTGATCGACACCAGCCCGGTCGGCTTCGTCGTCTTCGACCGCGTCCTGGTCACGGTCCACCCGACCGACTGCCAGGTTCGCGAGTTCTTCGCCAACCGGCTCAGGAACCAGACCTCGTCGACCGCCGAGGGCCGCGTCAGCGCGCGAATGCCGACCGGCCCGGCCGACCTGATGCTGCGCATGGTCAACTTCATGGTCGACAGCTACCTCGAGCTGCGCCGGCTCCTCACCAAGCAGCTCGACGAGCTGCAGGAGCAGCTGTTCGGCGAGCGCGGCCCGCCCGGCGGCTGGCGCCTGCTGCTCGATTCGCGCAACGCCCTGCACCTCCTCGAGGACACCTGCGAGGACCAGCGCGCGGCAATCGTCGAGTGGATCGACGCCCTCGACGAGTGGCCCGACCCGAAGGACGACGCGCAGCGGCGCGAGCGCGAGCAGCTGCGCGTCCGCTCGCGCGATGTCCTAGAGCACATCGAGCGGGTCCTCTCGCACGTGCGCCGCCTCGAGGCGTCGTCGGAGACGGCGGTGCAGATGCATTTTTCCGAGCAGAGCAACCGCACCAACAACATCATGCGGGCGCTGACGGTGCTGACCGCGATCTTCCTGCCGCTCAACCTCGTCACCGGCTTCTTCGGCATGAACTTCGAGGGCCTGCCGCTGATCCACAGCCCGACGGGCTTCTGGATTGCCTTCTCGATCATGCTCGCGCTCGGCACGGGCATGAGCTTCTTCTTCTGGCGCAAGCGCTACCTGGGTCGCCACTGAACTCCACGTCCCCGAATCAGTTCGCCTTCAGCCGCCAGCAGTACGGGCTGCTCGTCTTCCTGACCATCGTCTGGGGCCTCAACTGGCCGGTGATGAAGCTCGGCGTCAGCGGCTACCCGCCGCTCGGCTTTCGCGCCCTCTCGATGTGGCTCGGCCTGCCCGTGCTCTGGGCGGTGCTGCGCGTGCAGCGCATCTCGTTCGTGATCGAGCGGCGCGACTGGCCCGAGCTCGCCAAGCTCGCCGTCAACAACATGATCATCTGGCACGTGCTCGCGATCCTCGCCGTCCAGGCGCTGTCGTCGGGGCGGGCGGCGATCCTCGGCTACACGATGCCGATCTTCTCGGCGATCTACGGCGTCGCCGTCCTCGGCGAGCGTTTGCGGCCGCGCCACGTTGCCGGCATCGCCTGCGCGGCGCTCGGCGTCTCGCTCCTGCTCTGGCACGAGTTCGCGACGATCGCCGGCAAGCCGTTCGCGGCGATCGGCATGCTCGTCGCCGCCGCGATCTGGGCGGTCGGCACGCAGCAGATGCGTCGCACGACGATCGCCGCGCCGACGCTGGCGATCGTCTTCTGGATGACGCTGTCCTCGACTATCGTGATGACGACGGCGACGCTGCTCTTCGAGCGCGAGCGCTGGACCGTGCCGAACGCGGTGACGTGGGCCGCGATCGGCTACAACGCCGTCCTCATCTTCGGCCTGGCACAGCCGGTGTGGCTGATCCTCGCCCGGGCGCTGCCGCCGATCGCCTCGAGCATGTCGGTGATGATGATCCCGGTGCTCGGCACGGTCGTCGGCGCGTGGTGGCTGAAAGAGCCGCTGCACTGGCAGGACGGCGCCGCGATCGTCCTCGTCCTGCTCGCGATCGCCTCGGTGATGTGGCCGACGCGCGCCGAGACGCCCCGCGCGGCATGACGCTCAGCCCGCCGCTGGCGCTTCCTTGTCCGTAGCGCAAGGATGGCGAAGCCTGGGCCGCGCGTGTGCGACGCCGATCGCTGTGGCGCCTAGCCGCGCCGGTACGGATCCGCGAAGCCGAGCTCGGCCAGGATCTCCGTCTCGCGCGACTCCATGCGGGCGGCGTCGGCGTCGGTCATGTGGTCGAGGCCCTGGGCATGCAAGGCCCCGTGGACGAGGAGGTGCGCGTAGTGCGCCTCGAGCGTCACCCCCTGCTCGCCCGCTTCGCGCTCGATCACCGGAGCGCACAGGACCAGATCGGCCTCGATCTCCGGCTCCGTGGCGTAGGGAAACGTCAGCACATTGGTGGCGTGCGCCTGCTGGCGCCAGGCGCGGTTGAGGGCGAGGCCATCGTCGGCATCGACGACGCGCACCGTGATCGTCGCCGGCCGCTCGAGCGCGGCACGCAGCCAGCGCGCGACGCGGTGCCGCGACAGCACGCCGCGATGGCGCGCGTCGGCGAGCTGGAGCGACAGAGCGAGCGCCGGGCGAGGCGGTCGCGCCGGCGGGCGCGACGCGGTCGCGCCCTTCTGAGCGCCGCTCTCAGCGCCGCTCTTCGTCGGCCGCGTCATACGCCTCGACGATCCGCGCGACGAGCGGATGGCGGACGACGTCGGCCGACGTGAAGCGCGTCGTCGCGATCCCCTTGACGTCGCGCAGCACGTTCTCGGCGTCGATCAGCCCCGACGTCGATCCCTTCGGCAGGTCGACCTGGCTGGTGTCGCCGGTGACGACCGCCTTGGCGCCGAAGCCGATCCGCGTCAGGAACATCTTCATCTGCTCGGGCGTCGTGTTCTGCGCCTCGTCGAGGATGACGAAGGCGTGGTTCAGCGTGCGCCCGCGCATGAAGGCGAGCGGCGCGACCTCGAGCGTCCCCTTCTCGAACGCCTTGCCGACGCGCTCGATCCCCATCAGCTCGTAGAGCGCGTCGTAGAGGGGGCGCAGGTAGGGGTCGACCTTCTGGGCCAGGTCGCCGGGCAGGAAGCCGAGGCGCTCGCCGGCCTCGACCGCGGGGCGGGTGAGGATGATCCGCTGCACGGCGTTGCGCTCGAGCGCGTCGACGGCGCACGCGACCGCGAGGTAGGTCTTGCCGGTGCCCGCCGGGCCGATGCCGAAGGTGATGTCGTGGCCGAGGATGTTCTTCAGGTACTGGACCTGGTTCGGCGTCCGGCCGGCGAGGTCGGCGCGGCGGGTGCGCAAGCGCAGGTCGACTTCGCCCCGATGGGCCGCGGCGGCGGCCGGGTCGGGGGCGCCGTCGCGAGCCGCGTCGTCGTTCATCGCCTCGAGGATCGCGAGCTCGAGCTCCTCGGCACCGATCGGCCGCGCCGCGCGCCCGTAGAGCTGCTGCAGCAGCACGACGGCGCGCTCGGCATGGCCCTTTGCGCCCTCGACCCGGAACGACTCGTTGCGGCGCTGGATCTTGACGTCGAACGCCGCCGCGATCGTCCGCAGGTGCTCGTCGAAGCTGCCGGCGAGGTTGGCGAGGCGGGTGTTGTCCGGCGGAATGAAGGCGTGGCGAAGGATCACGAGCGGCGCGCAAACGGGCGGAGGGCGATTGTCACCGCAAGGTGGCAAGCGGTGCGCCGCGATAATCGCCGCCCATGATCGGCCGCCTCATCGGAACCCTCGCCGCCAAGACGCCGCCGCAGGTGCTCGTCGACGTCGGCGGCGTCGGCTACGAGGTCGACGTGCCGATGTCGAGCTTCTACAACCTGCCGGCGCTCGGCGAGCGGGTCACGCTGCTGACCCACTTCGTCGTCCGCGAGGACGCGCAGGTGCTGTTCGGCTTTCTGAGCCACGAGGAGCGGTCGACGTTCCGCCAGCTCGTCAAGATCTCGGGCGTCGGTCCGCGCACGGCCCTGTCGATCCTTTCCGGCCTCTCGGTCGACGAGCTGGCGCGCGCGGTCTCGCTGCAGGAGAGCGCGCGGCTGGTGAAGGTGCCGGGGATCGGCAAGAAGACCGCCGAGCGGCTCCTGCTCGAGCTCAAGGGCAAGCTCGGCGACGCCGTCGCCGCGCCGGCGAGCGTGACGTCGAGCGCGCAGGCCGACATCCTGCAGGCGCTGGTCGCGCTCGGCTACAGCGACCGCGAGGCGAGCGCGACGCTGAAGACGCTGCCCGCCGACGTCGAGGTCGCCGCCGGAATCAAGCTGGCGCTGCGCGCGCTCGCCAAGTGACGAAGAACGATCCCGACGCCGTCAGTGCATGTGGCCTTCGGCCGCCGCGCCGCCCGGCTTCGGCTGGCCGACGATGACCTTGACCTCGACCTTGCCGGCGCGCTCGAACTCGAGCGTCATCGGGAAGGTCGCGTCTTCCTTGAGCGGCTCCTTGAGGCCGATCAGCATCAGGTGCAGGCCGAGGCCGGGCTTCATCTGAACCCTCGCCTTCGGCGCGAGCGCGACACCGTCGATCTCGCGCATTCGCATGACACCTTGCGCGTCGATGTTCATCGTGTGGAGCTCGACGCGCGACGCGATCGGCGTGCTGGCGCGAACCAGCCGGTCGCCGGCGCTCCCTCTGTTCTCGATCGACGCGAGGTAGGCCGCGCCGTTGCTCGTGCCGGGAATCGACGGGGTCGCGTAGGGATGGCCGATCGCGATGTCGCCGATGCTCGCACCGTGCGCGGCCACGGCGCTGGCGGCACCGGCGAGCAGGCCCGCGGCCAGGACGCGCGAAAGCTTTCGGATGCGATCGGTCAGGACGTCCATGTCGTTCTCCAGGATGGTGAGGTGGGCTGCGCTAGAGGTCGAAACGCAGCTCGGCGTGGAAGGTGCGCTGCGGGTACGGGTGGAACGCCCAGTAGTAGTAATTGTTCAGATTGTCGATCCCGGCCGAGACCGCCCACGACCGCGAAATGCGGTACTGAGCGCGCAGGTCGACGACGAAGAACTGGCTGAAGCCGGTGTAGGCGAAGCCGTTCGTGTCGGAGTTGTCGAGCTGGCCGTACTGCCGGCCCGAGTAGCGCATGCCGACGCTGCCCGACCATCGCTCGTCGACGTCGTAGCTCGCCAGCAGCGCCGCGCGCCAGAGCGGCACGCGCGGCTGCCGCTTGTCGACGCTGGCCGCGAACTTGTCGTTTTGCGTGATCGTCGAGTCGGCATACGTGACGCTGCCGTTCAGCGAGAGCCCCTTGACGAGCCAATCGTTCGCGCTCGCGGCGACCTCGACACCGAAGGTGCGGATGCGATCGACGTTCTGAATCGTCGCGACCGTGCCGCCGGCGGCGACGTTGACCTGCGAATAGAGGGCGTCCTGGGTCTCCTCGAAAAACAAGGTCGCGCGCGCGCTGCCACCGACGAACGCCCGCTCGGCGGTCAGCTCGGACGTCCACGACTTTTCCGGCTTCAGGTTCGGGTCGTTGTTGACGATCTCGTTGGCCGAGATCGAGCCCTGGAACAGCTCGCTGACGGTCGGCATGCGAACGGCACGGCCGAGCGACGTCCGCAGCGTCCAGGCATCCGTTGCCTGCCAGAAGAGCGCCGCTTTCGGCGAGACGTACGACTCGCTGCGCGAAGCGAACCCCACCGTGGTCGTGGCATTCGACACGCTGCCGTCCTCGGCCTTCCACTGCTCGCCGCGAACGCCGAGGACGGCACGCCAGTCGGGCGCGAAGCGCCAGGCGTCCTGGGCCCAGACGCTGGTCAGCGAGGTGCGTCCGGCGAAGGCCGAGAAGCGCGCCGCCGGCGCGCCGCCGCTCCACTCGGGCGTGTCGGAAACGAGCGTCTCGAGCTTGTAGGCGTCACGCTGGGCGCCGAACTCGACGACGTGCGCGCCGTCGCTGCCGGCCGGCCGCCAGATCCCCTTCGCGGCGAGCGTGTTCCAGCCGGTGCCGTGCTGGTCGGTGATCCGGCCGGCGGTTCCGTTCGCGGCGTTCGGCACCTGCGCCCGGACGATGTCGCGTGCGAAGTCGTACAGGCTGGCGGCGACCTCGAAGTCCCAGTCGCCGCGCGTGTTGCTCTTGACGACGAGGCCGTGGATGACGTGGGCCATCGACGTCGTCGAGCGCGAGAAGTCGGTCGCAAGGACGGTGTAGCTGCGGCCGTCGATGTTGACGGGCACCGGCGTCGGCCCGCTCGTCACCGTCGTCCCCGACGCATCGCGGAGGAACGAGTCGACCTCGCGGTCGGCGTCGTTGCGCCACCAGCCGAGCGTGTAGGAAGCGCGCAGCGTGGGCGTGAAGTCGTAGGCGAGCTTGAGCTTGGCATGGTCCTGCAGCGTTCGCGTCTGTTGCGTCGCGCCGAACACGTAGCCCGGGACCTCTTTCGGGTTGCGGTCGGCGAACGCGCCGGTGACGGGGATTCCCGCCGCGCTGGTCGTCGCCGGCGTGTCTTTCACGACGAAGCTCACCGGCTGCGCGTCGCTCCTCAGGTGATTCAGCGCGAGCCACCACGAGAAGGCGCCTTCGCGACTGCCGATCGAGGCGCTCGCCTGGCCGCCGTAGTAGGTGTCGTCGGTCCCGTACAGGCGATACGGCTGGGCGAAGCCCTGCAGCTTGGCGTGCGCCTCGAAGCGAATCGGCATGCGCGTCACGAAGTCGACGATGGCGCCGGCCGAGTTGCCCGAGTAGGCGGCCGAGAACGGCCCGTAGAGAACGTCGACGCGCTCGATCTCCTCGGGCGCAACGAGGCCCCAGCGCGGCGTGAATCCGGCGCCGTTGCCGAGCAGGTTCGAGAGCAGGATTCCGTCGGCGTAGACGAGCGAGCGCGCGCTGTTGCCGGTGCCCGAGGCGCGCGTCGCCAGCACGGCGTGGTCGTAGT
>Ga0207644_10000390_pt1 | contig 28536 bp, 25 predicted proteins | sample KBSS73metaG_FD_184326 | JGI IMG/M metagenome (GOLD analysis project Ga0207644, IMG submission 184326) | Switchgrass rhizosphere microbial communities from Kellogg Biological Station, Michigan, USA - KBS S7-3 metaG (SPAdes) (version 2) | ecosystem: Host-associated > Plants > Roots > Rhizosphere... | reverse complement strand
GTGAACGTTCGTTGGTCGGCCGGCCGCGCCGTGGCATCGGCGACCGCCTGCCGGGCGTAGGTCGCGAGGTCCTCGGGCGCGACCACGACCATGTACCCGGCACCCCGGAACTCGGGATGGCGGGAGAACGCCTGGACGTCGGTGAGCCAGCGAGCGAACTCGGCGTTGTCCGCGGTGGGATGCTCGGCCACGAAGGCGGCGACGGCGACGGTCAGGTCGGCGTTGCCCTTGATCGCCAACCGCAGCGTCGAGTCGATCTCCGCCGAGGACGTCTGGAACCGGCGCCGCTCGGCGTCCGCGGCCCCTCGCCCGATGGACGCCGCCGCCAGCGCCGACAGCAGCAGGCCCGCAGTCACCACCGCACAGGTCGTCCCGACCACCCACGCACGCCCTTGGCGCGACCCCCGTGTTCGCATGTTCCTTGGTCGACGCCCGGAGGGCGCGGTTGAAACAACGCTGCGGCAACACGCGGGCCCCGCCCGCGAGGGCTACGACGCGGCGCGGCGGGGGCGGGTGGCGCGCGGCGACTCGGCCCGCGGCACCAAGGTGGGGTTCACCTTCTCCTCGACCACCTGGCGATCGATCACGCACTTGCCGATGTCGGTTCGGCTCGGCAGGTCGTACATGACGTTGAGGAGGACCTCTTCGAGGATGGCTCGCAGGCCGCGGGCGCCGGTCCCGCGCAGCAGCGCCTGCTCGGCGACCGCCTCGAGCGCGTCCTGGGTGAACTCCAGCTCGACGTCGTCGAGCTCGATCATGCGCTGGTACTGCTTGACGATGGCGTTCTTCGGCTCGACGAGGATGCGCACGAGCGCCTCGCGGTCGAGGTTCGACACCGGCCCGAGCACGGGCAGGCGGCCGACGAACTCCGGGATGAGGCCGAACTTCAGCAGATCCTCCGGGAGCACCTTGGCGAGGATCTCCCCGAGGTCCTTGTCACCGGCGCGACGCACGTCGGCACCGAAGCCGACGCCCTTGCGCCCGATGCGGCTCTCGATGATCTTCTCGAGGCCGGCGAACGCGCCACCGCAGATGAACAGGATGTTGGTGGTGTCGATCTGGATGAACTCCTGGTGCGGGTGCTTGCGCCCGCCCTGCGGTGGCACCGACGCCACCGTGCCCTCCAAGATCTTCAGCAGCGCCTGCTGCACGCCTTCGCCCGAGACGTCGCGCGTGATCGACGGGTTCTCGCTCTTGCGCGCGATCTTGTCGATCTCGTCGATGTAGATGATCCCGGTCTCGGCCTTCTTGACGTCGTAGTCGGCGGACTGGATCAGCTTGAGGAGGATGTTCTCGACGTCTTCGCCGACGTAGCCGGCCTCGGTGAGCGCGGTGGCGTCGGCCACCGCGAACGGGACGTTGAGCATGCGCGCCAGCGTGCGGGCGAGCTCGGTCTTGCCGCAGCCCGTGGGTCCGACGAGGAGCACGTTCGACTTGGCGAGCTCGATGTCGTCGCCGGCATGGGCACCGTTGCTGACGCCGAACTGCACGCGCTTGTAGTGGTTGTAGACGGCGACCGAGAGGATCTGCTTGGCGTGGTCCTGGCCGACGATGTAGTCGTCGAGGAACGAGTGGATCTCACGCGGCTTGGGCAGCTCGTCGAAGTGGAGCTCGGCGGTCTCCGAGAGCTCCTCCTCGATGATCTCGTTGCAGAGATCGATGCACTCGTCGCAGATGTAGACGCCGGGCCCGGCGATGAGCTTCTTGACCTGCTTCTGGGACTTCCCGCAGAAGGAGCACTTCAGGAGATCGCCCCCACCGTCGCCGATCCTCGCCACCGTCCGTCTCCCCTCTTACGACGCCGTGGCTGCGGCGTCGGCCGGCGCCGACTCTCGAACGGCGATCACCTCGTCGATGATGCCGTACTCCTTCGCTTCGGACGCGGACAGGATGAAATCCCGGTCCGTGTCCTTGTGGATCCGCTCGATCGGCTGGCCGGTGTGCTCGGCGAGCATCTCTTCGAGCTGGTTGCGCATCCGCTCGATCTCGCGGGCGGCGAGCTCGATGTCGGCCGCCTGACCCATGGCCTGGCCGTAGGGTTGGTGGAGCAGCACGCGTGCTCGCGGGAGCGCCAGGCGCTTGCCCTTCCGTCCGGCCGCGAGCAGCACCGCGGCGGCCGACGCGGCCTGCCCGAAGCAGATCGTGCTGATGTCGGGGCGGACGTACTGCATCGTGTCGTAGATCGCGAACAGCGCCGTGATGTCGCCGCCGGGCGAGTTGATGTAGATCGAGATGTCCTTGTCGGGGTTCTCGGCTTCGAGGTGCAGCAGCTGGGCGCACACGAGGTTGGCGATCGTGTCGTCGATCGGCGTCCCCAGGAAGATGATCGAGTCCTTCAGCAGGCGCGAGTAGAGGTCGAACGCCCGCTCCCCACGGTTCGTCTGCTCGACGACGGTCGGCACGAGGTAGTTGAACGCGCGCAACCGCTCCTCACCTCCGGCGAGGGCTTCGAGCGTGCGGTGGGGCTCAGTCATTCGCTCTCCTCGGCTGCGGGCGTCGGGGGCTCCAGCGCGCTGCGGTCGATCACGACGCCCTCCTGGTCGACGACCTCGGCGCGGTCGGCCAGCCACTCGAGCGCCTTGCCTCTCGTCACATCGGAGCGTACCGCCGAAAGCTGACCACCGCGTTCGAGCTGGGTGCGAACCTCTTCGACCGGTTGCTCCACTTGTGCGGCGATTCGCTGCAGCTCGGCCTCGATCTCCTCGTCGTCGGCCTCGATGCCCTCGGCGTCGATCACGGCGCGGATGGCGAGATCGGCCTTGACCGCGCTGGCCGCCTGGTCGCGGAACTGCGCGATCAGATCGTCGACAGACGTGCCGGTGGCCTCGAGGTACTGCTGGATGCTCGCTCCCTGGTGGGAGAGCCGATGGGCGAGGTCCTCGACCCGCCGCTGCACCTCGCTGTCGATCATGGCGGCCGGCGGTTCGTCGTCGACGAGCTTGACGAGCGAGTCGATGACGCCTTCGCGCAGCGCGAGCATCGCCTGCACCCGCTTGACGCCGCCGACGCGCTCGGCCAGGTCGGCGCGCAGCTCCTCGAGCGTCTCGAACTCGGACGCCTCGGCCGCCCACTCGTCGGTGGCCTCGGGCAGCACCTGCTCCTTGACCTCCTTGACCAGGACGCGGAACTGGATCGGGTCGGTGACCTCGGGGTCGGGGTGGGCGGCGTCGAAGACGAGGATGTCGCCGACCTTGGCGCCGCGCAGGTGGTCGTCGAGCTCCGGCACCACGGCGCCGGTGCCCACCTCGTAGAGGTAGTCCTCGACCGTGAGGCCGTCGACGGGCTCACCGGCGATCGATCCGGCGATGTCGACCGTGAGGTGATCACCGTCACGGGCGGCGCGCTCGACGATCTGCAGCTCACCGAACTGGCGACGGAGGCGATCGACCTGGGCCCCGATCTCCTCGTCGGTGACCGCTGGGTTGGGCACCTCGACACGGAGGTTGGCGTAGCCGGCCACCTGGATCCTCGGGCGCACCTCGACGACCGCGTCGAACTGGACCGGGCCGTCCTCCTGACCGGCGGTGATGTCGATCTCGGGCGCGGCGATGACGTCGACCTCGTGCTCACCGACGGCGCGGGCGTAGTACTCCGGCAGCGCTTCGCGCAGCGCCTCCTGCCGGGCGACGTCGGGCCCGAGGCGCGCCTCGAGGATGCGCCGAGGCGCCTTTCCGGGGCGGAAGCCAGGGATGCGGACCTCGCGGGCGATGCGCTTGAACGCGGCGTCGATCGCCTCGTCGAACTCGGCTTCGTCGACCTCGACGGACAGCTTGACCTTGTGGCCCTCGAGGACCTCGACGCTCGATTTCACAGGGGGGGCAGTGTACCGGTCGGTTGATGCGCCCCTGCCGGAGGCGGAGCGGTGGGCGAAACGCACTGTTCACTCGACGGGTTCTTGCAACGTCCGCCGCGAAACGGTAACCATTCCGCAACACCGCTGTCCGGTTCGCGCCTTTCGCTGCGCGGGCCCTCCGCCATGGGAGTCCCCTCTTGCCCGTCCTCGCGCGTCGCGCCTCTGTTCCGGTCCTGGTCGCCGCCCTCATCGCCCTCCTCGCGGCATGCACCCCGCTCAACAGCCAGGAGTCCTACCTGTTGGGCAGCACCAACACGCTGCGCACCGACAACGGGCTCAAGCCCCTCTACGAGTATGGGCCGCTCACCACCAAGGCCCGAGCCTGGGCCGCGACGCTCGCCGCGCAAGGGCAGCTCGCCCATGAGGACCTGCATGCCCTCGGCGTGTCGTGGTCGGAGGCGGCCGAGAACGTGGGGCGCAGCTCGACGATCGACGACGTCGCCCGGCTCCTCGCCGCCTCGCCGGCGCACCGCGCCAACATGCTGAACCCCGACTACGTCCTCACGGGAGTCGGCACGGCGCGCGCGAAGGACGGGTCCGTCTACGCGGTGCAGCTCTTCCTGCGCAGTTAGGGTCGCCGCTCGTGCTCGAGCGGTTCCTGCTGACGGACAAGGTCGCCCTCGTCACCGGGGGCGGCAAGGGGATCGGCGCGGCGACGGCGGACGCGCTCGCCGAGGCCGGCGCCGACGTCGTGGTCACGGCGCGCACGGCGTCCGACCTCGATGACGTCGCGGCCGCGGTGCGGGCCCACGGTCGGCGGGCGCTGGCGGTGCCGGGCGACGTCAACGACCTCGGGTTCCTGCCGGCGCTCGTGCAGCAGACGGTCGACGAGCTGGGGGGCCTCGACGTCGTCGTGAACAACGCCGGCGGCTCGCTCACGAAGCCGATGCTCGACACCGACGCGCGTCAGCTCGAGTCGTCCTTCCACTTCAACGTGTCCTCGCCCTTCGAGCTGGTGCGCCTCGCGGTCCCGCACCTGTTGGCGGGCGGTGGAGGTGCCGTCGTCAACGTCGGCTCCGTCGCCGGGCGCAACGCGGCGCGCGGCAGCTTCACGCACAGCCTCACCAAGGCGAGCGTCGCCCAGATGACGCGACTGATGGCGGCCGAGCTGTCGCCGCGCATCCGCGTCAACGCGGTCCTCCCGGGCGCCATCGAGACGGCGAGCTTCAAGACGTGGCTCGACCACGGTCCGGCCGGACTGCGGGAGACGATGGCGGCGAGCACCCCGATGCGGCGCAACGGCACCCCCGAGGACATCGCCGCCGCCATCCTCTACCTCTGCTCCCCCGCCGCCGCGTGGGCACCGGCAAGCTCCTCGAGGTCGACGGCGGCGCCACCGGCCCCCTCTTCCCCACCACCCAACCCGACCTCTGAGATCGTTCTTTGTCGCGTTGTGGTCGCCCAGCGACCACAACGCGACAAAGAACGGTGAGGGTGGGGGTGTCCAGGGCAGCGGAACGTGCCCGTAACCTGACGGCGAACGGGGAGTGGCGCAGCTCGGTAGCGCATGTGCTTTGGGTGCACAAGGTCGGGGGTTCAAATCCCCCCTCCCCGACACAGCAGTATGGGACGGCACGATTCACGTGCCGGTCGAACTACGGTGCTAGCAACGCGGGTGTAGCTCAATGGCAGAGCTCCAGCCTTCCAAGCTGGCGGCGCGGGTTCGACTCCCGTCACCCGCTCGACAATGAGGTGATCCCCCTGGTCAACCAAGGCCGACTCGTGGCGGTGGCGATCGCCATCGTGCTCGCGGTCGGGGTCGCCGTGGCGGTCGCCAAGCCGGGCAGCCTCGGCGACGACGGCCCCGCCAAGCAGGCGGCGGCCACCACGACCACGACGGTGGCGGCGGCGACGACCACCACCGGCGAGCCCTCGACCACGACCACCACCGTGACCGCGGGGGCGTCGGCCGCCACCTCGACCACCACGCCGGCATCGGGCCTCGGCACGGCCGGCGCCGGGTCGGCCGGTCAGCGGGGGTTGGCGAGCACCGGAGGCGTGCCCTGGGCCGTGCCGGGCGCGGTGCTCCTCGTCGCCGCCATCGTCACTCGCCGGTTGACTGCGGACCGCTGAGCCAGCCACCACCGTCGACGACGAGCGTCGCGCCGGTGACGTAGGACGCGGCGTCGCTGGCGAGGAACAGCACCGCGTCGGCCATCTCTCGCCGCGTGCCCACTCGCCGCAACGGGTTGTTGCCGCCCGTCATGCCGATCGCCTGGAACCGGCGGACGCCTTCGGTGTCGGCCATGCTCCCGGGCGCCATCACGTTGACCCGCACCCCGTTGGCGCCCCACTCGATCGCGCACGTGCGGGTCAGCGCGTCGATGCCGGCCTTCGCCGCGGTGACGTGCGCCTGGAGCGCCATGCCGCGGTACTGGATGGCGGCGCTGACGTTCACGATCGAGCCCCCGTGCTCGGCGAGCCACGCCTCGTACGCCGCCTTCGAGACGTTGAACGTGCCCGCGAGATCGATGTCGACGACCGCCTTGAAGCCGTTGGCGCTCAACCCGGTGATGGGCACCGGGAAGTTGCCCGCCGCGTTGTTCACCAGGACGTCGAGGCGACCGAAGCGCTCGAGGACGGCGCCGACTGCAGCCGTCACCTCGTCGTAGCGGCGCACGTCGCACACGGCGTACGTCGCGTCGATGCCCGCCGCCTCGAGCTCCTCGACGGCGGCGCGCAGGTTGTCCTCCTTGCGGCTGCAGATGGCGACGCGCGCGCCGTGCTCGCCGAACGCGTGCGCCACCTCGAGCCCGAGGCCGGTCGCGCCGCCGGTGACGAGCGCGGCGCGACCAGCCAGCAGGTCCGGTCGGAAGGGACTGGTACGAGCCTCGATCACGCCCGCAGCGTGTCAGAAGACCCCGAGCGGCTCGTGGAAGTGAGAGGCCGCTGCTCGCCACGATGCGCCCGGCCCGGCCGCGGTCGGCAGGGCCGAAGGTCCTCAGGTCACGTCACTTGGAGACGAGCGCGTCCGCCCGCGACCGGTGCTCGTCCCATTCGTCACCGATGACCCGGGCGCTCGCCGATCTCGACGACCGCCAGCCGCACTGGCACTGGAGCACGTACTCGGCGTCGCCGTCCTCGTCCACCCGCTCGCAACTGTGGCCCCCCACGCCACTCCATTCGTGGCCGCTCCCGGACTCACCCTTTTCAAAGGGATGACGATTCCTATCTGAACGATTGGTGACTCTCCGTGGGGAAGGCCCTCCGGAACGGTCACGTAGCATCACGCGATGAGCGAGACGGCCGAGCTGCTCACCATCGAGCGCGTCGCCGTTCTCCAGCGGGTGGCGATGTTCCACTCGGTTCCCGGCCGCACCCTCGTCGCGGTGGCCCGCCTGCTCGACGAGGTGCGCGTCGAGCCGGGCACCACGTTCATCCAGCGGGGCGACATCGAGGACTGGCTGTTCGTGGTGGCCGAGGGCCGGGTCCGCGCCCACATCGGCGACCGCACCCTCGCCGAGCGCGGACCGGGTGACGTGGTGGGCGAGCTCTCGGTGCTGGCGCCGGCGGCCCGATCCGCCTCCGTCACCGCCCTCGAGCACACGCTCCTGCTCCGGCTGCGCCGCCAGCCGTTCACCGAGCTGCTCGAGGACAGCGCCGAGATCGCCGTCGCCGTCATCGCCTCCCTCACCAACCGCCTCCAGGAGCTCGCGGACGAGGACGCCCGGACCGGCACCCCGTGAGCGCCGGTCGCGGCGGGAGCCGTCGCCCGGTGCTGCTGCTCACCGCCCAGGCGTTCTTCCTCGGCTTGGCGCTGGCATGGATCACGATCCCGGCGAACACCATCTTCCTGCAGACGTTCGGATCCGGGATGCTGCCGGTGACCTACGTCGTCGCCGCGATCGTCGGCACGGCGTCGAGCGCGCTGCTCGCCCACGCCCTCCGCCGGCGCTCGTTGAGCGTGGTCGCCGTCCGGTTGCTCGTCGTGGTCGGCGTCGCGATCGTCGCCAGCTGGCTGCTCTTGTGGCGCGCCGGGGCCGACTGGTTGTCGTTCGGTCTCGTCGGCGTCCTGCCGGTGGCGCTGCCGGTCGGGTTCATGTTCGTCGTCGGTCAAGCCGGCGCGCTGCTCGACGTCCGGGTCCTCAAGGTCCTCTACCCGAGGGTCATTGCCGGGTTCGCGACAGGGTTCGCGGTCGGTGGCCTCGCGGGTGCGCCGCTGCTCACGCTCCTCGGCGGCACCGAGCACCTCCTCGTCGTCGCCGCGCTGGCGTCCGGCGCGCTGCTCACGCTCGTGCTGGTCACGTTGCGCAGCTTCCCGACCGAGCTGTCGGTCGTGGAGGCGCCGGCCGCCGGCGCCGGCCACGTCACGCTCCGAGCGCTGCTCACGAACCGCTTCATCGTGCTGATCATGGCCTTCCAGATGCTCTCGGCGTTGGAGAGCCAGTGGCTGGATTTCCTCGTCTACGACCGGGCCGCGACCAGGTACACGCACGGCCAGGACCTCGCCCAATTCGTGGGGCGGTTCTCGGCCATCGAGTACGGCGCCGACATCGCCTTCCTCCTCCTCCTGGCGGGCCTCCTCATGCGGCGCTTCGGGTTGCGCTACGGACTGAACGCCAACCCGGTCGTGGTGCTGTCGATGGTCGTCGCCGTGTTCGTCGCGTCGGTGGCGCAGGGGTCAGGGGCGATGCTCGTGTTCCTCGTCGTCGTCGCCACCCGCGTCGCCGACATGACGCTCTCCGACGGTGCCAGCCGCACGTCCCTGAGCGCCGTGTACCAAGCCGTGCCCGCGTCGCAGCGCCTCGCCGCGCAGAACAACGTGGAGAGCCTCGCCATACCGCTGGCCATCGGGTTCAGCGGCGTCGTCATCCTCGCCCTGCGGGCGACGATCGGCACCGACGGCGTCGCCCTTCCGGCGCTCACGAGCGTCGTGCTCCTCGCGTGGATCGGGGTCGCGTGGTCGATCTACGCCCACTACCGGACGAACCTGCTGGCCAACCTGCGGCACCGGCAGCTCGAGCCGGCGGACCTGGTGACCGACGGCGCGAGCGTCTTGCCCGTGGTCGATCGGCTGCTCGCGAGCGACGACGACCGCGACGTGCGGCTCGGGCTCACCGCACTCGCGTCGATCGCGCCGCCCGATCTCGCCGACCGGCTCGAGGCGATGGCGATCGAGGTCCGCGACGAGCTGCACCCACATGTGCTGGGCCACCTCGCCGAGACGGCACCCGAGCGCGCCGCGATCGTCGCCCGTGCCGGCCTCGACAGCCCTCGGCCCGTCGTCCGCGCCGCGGGGCTCACCACGCTCGCCGCGGTCGGGGGGCGCCACGATGCCGACTTCGCGCTGCGGCGGTTGACGGACGCCGATCCGATCGTGCGCGTCGCCGCGGCGGCGGCGACGAGCGTCCTCGGCGACGACGAGCACCGGGCCGTGCTCGGCGGCGTGATCGAGGCGTTGACGAGCAGCGCCCTCGCGGACGACCGTCGGCTCGCCGCCGAGATGCTCGCGTCGAGCGTGCCCGGTCCCTGGCTCGACCGCGCCCTGCTCCGAGCGCTGCTCGACGACGACGACCCCTCGGTGCGCGTCGCCGCCCTCGACGCGTTCCGGTGGGACGAGGATGAAGCCGACGAGGCGTTGCTCATCGACCTGCTCGGCCAACGCGCCACCGCGAACGCGGCCGTCGCCGTCCTGGCCCGGGGTGGCGACCGAGCGCTGAACCTCATGGCCCGGTGCCTCGACGGATCGCTGCCGTCCAGCGCCCGCACCCAGATCCTCTGTGCCCGCGCCTGCCACGCGATGGAGGACCCGGGCGCCGACGAGCTGCTGCAGCACCACGCCCGTCACGTCGACCGTGACGTGGGCCTGGCGATGATCCACGCGCTCGCCCACCGCGTCGACGGCACGGCGGACGTCGAGTGGGCGTCGCGGCTGGTGAGCGACCAGCTCGACCATGCGGCACGGCTGCTGCGGGCGATCGTGGTCCTGGACGGGACGCCGGCGGCGGCCCCGTTGCTCGCGGCCCTCGACGACGAGGTCCGGTTGATGCGCCGGCACGTGCTGGCGACGCTCTCGCTGATCCACGGCACCGAGGCGATGGGCCGCGTCGAGTTCCAGCTCGCCCAGTCCGACACCCGGGTGCAGGCCTTGGCGCTCGAGTGGTTGGACGTGACCTTGACCGGGACCGACCGACGGGCGATCGCGCTGCTGGACCCGGCGGCGTCGGTGATCGACCAGGCGAAAGCGCTGGGCCGGGCCCTCGACCTCGCGCCGCTCGACCGCGCGGCCGTCGTGCGCGAGCTGGCCGAGGACCAACGCGGCGTGTTCCGGCGACCGTGGCTCAGTGCCTGCGCCATCCTCGCCATCGCCCACGACCCCGAGCCGGGCATCGACCTGGACGAGCTCGTCCTCGTCTCGCACGACGGACCGATCGATGACATCGTGCAAGAGACGCTCACCGCCATGGCGGTCCGACTCGAGCTGGGGCACCATGGCTGAAGGGCACGATGACTGAAGGGCGCCACGCCCTGCGAGAGATCCTGCTGTGCGGCGTCCGGGGCTCGACCCCGGCACCCGGCGCCGAGTTCGCGCAGGTCGGCGGGAACACGTCCTGCGTGGCGGTGACGGCGGCCGACGACCGCCTCCTCGTCCTGGACGCCGGCACGGGCTTCCGTCGCCTCGCCCGGGAGCTCGGCCCCCGGCCGCTGCGGGGCTCCGTGCTGCTCACGCACCTGCACTGGGACCACGTGCAGGGCCTGCCGTTCCTCTCGAACGCCGACCGCGACGACGCCGAGGTCCACGTCTACCTGCCCGACCAGGGATCGGGCAACGCCACCGAGCTGCTCGCGCAGATCATGACGCCGCCGTACTTCCCGATCGAGCCCGATTGCCTGCGCGGCACCTGGCAGCGCCAGACGCTCGATGAAGGCACCTTCGTGATCGAGGGCTTCGAGGTGACCGCCGCCGCCATCTCGCACAAGGGCGGGCGCACCTTCGGCTACCGCGTGTCGGATGGATCGTCCTCGTTGGCCTACCTCCCCGACCACGCGCCGAAGGTCGCCAGCACCGCCGAGCTCGACGCCGCGCTCCGCCTGGCCGACGGGGTCGACGTCCTCCTCCATGACACCCAGTTCCTGGAGGCGGAGCGGTCGCTCGCCGACGCGTTCGGGCACGCCACGCTCGACGACGCGCTCGCGTTCGCCGACCGCGCCCACGTGGGCCGGCTGGTGCTGTTCCACCACGCACCCGATCGCACCGACGCCGAGATGGACGTTCTCGCGGTGGCGGGCACGCCGGGCGGGCGGGCGGTCGTGGTCGGCCGGGAGGGCGACCGGATCGCCCTGGGCAACGCCTCGGCCTGACCCCTACGATCCGTCCGCAAGATCTCACACCCCGTCAGGTCGAGGTCAGCGGAGCTTCACTCGGCGGAAACGGCTCCGCATACACGACGGCATACCGTCACGGACGGTGTTCGACCTCGGCGGAGGTCGATGGCGGCTCCATCCCCAACCCCACGTGAAACCCTGAGGAGACGAGCCGTGACCCCAACGACCAGGCTGCGAAATCCGATGAGGGCGCTGTTCGCCCTCCTTGCCCTCTCCCTCGGTGTCGTCGCCATCGCCCCTGGCGCCCACGCCCCGAGCAGCACCCCGGTGGGCACGACCGTCGCGCCCGGCGGCCTCCCCAACGGCGGGACGCTGACCCTGGCCGTCGGCTCCTCGACCGGCCAGCTGACGTGGACCAAGCCCGACGGCTCGACCGAGACCCAGGGCATCTTCAACAAGCGCGACCTCACGGGCTCCCCCAAGGACAACTGCTTCCTCGCGCTGCAGCCCGCCGCCCTGCTCGTGACCTTCGGCGCCAACGGCACGAACGTCCCCGGCTTCGTTCCCGATTCGATCGGCGTCTACGGCGGCGGCAGCGGCAGCACCGCCCGCGGCACGGCGTGCTCGCGCATCGATGCGCCCAGCGAGGTGCTCACCCTGTCCCTCGCCGGCGATCTCTCCGGCTACGCCGCATGGCAGGCCGGGCTCGACATGGAGGTCAAGAACAGCGCCCGCATCCTCGCCACCTTGAAGCTCAACGGCGTCGTGCAGGGCTACGCCGAGCTCCAGAGCGGCAGCAGCGTCGGCCTGCCGGCGAGCCACGCCGGCGTGACGCCGTTCGTGTGCAACGCCGTCTCCGACTCCGGCCCCGACTCGGGTCCGAACGACAACTGCCGCTGGCCGATCACGGGCATGGTCTTCAACAGCATGGACCTGACCATGCTCGCCGGCTCGGCGTCACTCGAGGGCGGCGGTGACTACACACCGTCGGTCGGTCACGAGTCGACCTTCGACCTCACCCAGGTCACCGGATCGCTCGACTGCACGCCCGGCTCGACGTCGTCCTTCCAGCCGACCGGCAACGGCACCACGACCGTCGGCGTCACCGGCAGCCGGCTGGGCAACACCGACGGCGGGACGTGCTCGCCGATCTACTACTACCTCGCGACGGACACGACCCACCTGCACTTCCTCAAGAGCGCGAGCGCGCAGGCGGTGGCGTTCGCCTTCGACGCCACGTGGACGGAGCCGATCACCACCTACCCGATCCCGCCGACGCACGCCATCTTCGACGACGATCCCAGTGGGACCACCCAGAACCTGAGCCTGTGCCAGGGCACGCCCGTGTACAACAGCAGTGGCCAGCTCACCGGCATCACCGGCACGGTCCCCGACATGGTCGCCGGCGCTCCCGGTGTGCAGTACGCGTGCATCTACGACGAGCACCTGCACTACGACTCGGCGACCACGGAGACCGTCACCCAGAGCATCTACCTCCAGGGAGACTTCAACGGGTTCCGCTAGCCGCTAGCCGCTGAGCACCGCCGGGTGCTCCACGCCGAGGCCGCTCAGGATGCGGGCGGCCTCGGCGGCGTCGGCGGGGCCGCCGCCCGCCAGGTCGGATCGGGCCAGCAGCAGCAGGGCCTCCTCGTAGGGGAGGCCCTGCCGCCGCGCCGCGTCGATGCCACGCGCGAGGTGGTCCGCGGCCTCGTCATCGCGCCCGAGCGCCACGAGCGCGCCGGCCCGTGCCAGCTCGACCTTCGATCGCACCGCCTCGGCGCGCTCGCCGGCGACGCGCTCCGCCCGCTCCAACTGGTCGAGGGCCGTGCTCGAGTCGGCGCGGCGGACGAGGCAATCGGCGCGGACGACGGCGGCCTCGAGCGCGCTCGTGGCCATCCCGAGGTCGTCGAACTCGCCCACGAGGCGATCGAGGATCTGCTCGGCCTCGTCGAGCCGGTCGCGGGCCACCAGGCCCCGGACGAGCTGGAGCTCCGTGCGTGACGCGCCGTCGGCGTACCCGGACACCCGCATCACTCGAACCGCGTCGCGCAGCACGGAGTCGGCCTCGTCGTAGCGGCCTTGGTTGACCAGGATCTCCCCCACGTTCGACGCGGCCAGCGCGGCCCCCACGACGTCGCCCAACCGCAGGTAGTCCTCGCCGCACGTGATGAACAGGCGCGTCGCCTCCTCCCACTCGCCTCGGTACGCGGCGAGGAAGCCGAGGTTCCCGACGCACTGCGTCTCCTGCCGGAGATCGCCGAGCTCGGCGAAGATGGCCATCGCGTCACGGAGCTGGCTTCCGTCGCCGGGCTGCCCGACGCTGAAGGCGGCGAGCTCGGCGGCGGCCAGCGCCTGGGCGAGCGGTTCGCGAGCGCCGGCCGCTCGCGCTTCGTCGATCGCCGCGCGGGCGCGCCGCAACGCATCACCGGGCCGCTCCTGACCCCACCGGATCATGGCGCCGAAGGCCGCCAGCCGCGCCCGGACCTCGGCCGCCGTCGGCGTGTGGACGCGCTCGACGATCCGCCGGCCGGCCGACACCTCGCGCAGCGCGAGGGAGAAGGCGCCAGCTCGTTCACGGGCCCGCGCCCGTTTGAGGTGCAGCCGCGCCCGGCCCACCACGTCGTCGGCGACCAGCCGGCTGGCCTGGCGGTAGGCATCGAGGGCGCCGTCGAACACCCCGGCGAGCTCGCGGACGTCGCCGAGGTCGACCCACACCTGCCGGCGCTCGTCGTCGGAGACCCCCGCGAGTCGACGTGACGCCTCGAGCGCCCGCTCGTACTGCACCGCGGCGTCGGCGTTGGCCGCCGCCCGGCGAGCGCGGTCGGCTGCGGCGAGGGCGTAGCGCCAGGTCCGCTCGGCATCACCGGCGATCCAGAAGTGCGTGGAGAGCGCGTCCGCGTCCGCGCTCACGTCGGACGACAGCGTCTCCACCGCGAGGCCGGCGTCGCGGTGCAGGCGCGCCCGGAGGCGGTACGCGAGACCGTCGTAGGTGACGTCGCGCGCCAGCCCGTTGCGGAAGCGCAACCGGCCCGGACCGTCATCCTCGAGGAACGCCATGACGGCCGTAGAGGTCGCGGTGTCGAGGACCAGGCCCTCGGCGCGGAGGACCTCGTCGAGCACGCCGCGGCGGAAGCTTCGACCGAGCACCGAGACGCAGCGGATGACCTGCCGCGCCGTGGGGTCGAGCGCGTCGATCTGGGCGGCGACCGCCGCCTGCAACGACTCGGGGATCGCGTCGACGGAGCCGAGCTCGTGCACCGCCCGGGCGAGCTCGACCGCGAACTGCGGGTTGCCGCCGGACCGGACCACGATCGCATCGACCAGGTGCGGGCGCAGCGGCGTCGCTTCGGTGGTGGCGAGGACCAGCTCTCGGATCTCGTCTTCGTCGAGCGGACCGAGCGCGATCGTCACGCCCGCGTCGGGTCGGAACCCGCCGTCGACGTCGCGGCGCGAGAGGAGCACGAGCCAGGGCCGGTCCTCGCTCGTGGTCAGACGGGCCAGGAGCAGCGCGGATGCGTCGTCGACCCAGTGGGCGTCCTCGGCGACGATCAGCAGCGGACCGGGATGGACCCGCTCGAGCAACCGCACGAACACGGCGGCGGTCCGATCGGGGCGGTAGCGCGGATCGAGCGCGTCGACCTCGGGCGTCGACGGTGCCACGACGTGGGCCACGTCGCCGAGGAGCGGCAGCCATGGTTCGAGATCGGGGTCGACGCGGCGGATGCCGGCGCGCAGCTGGCGCACCATGGCGGCGTTGTCGCCGCGGGTGACACCGAGGAGGTCGCGCGTGAGATCGCGGAAGACGCGGTACGCGCTGTTCACGCCGAAGGGTTCGGCGCGCACGTCGACCGATGGGATGGCGTTCCCGTGGTCTCGGGCTTCCCCGAGCAACCTCGTCTTGCCCGACCCGGCGGGCCCGACCACCGTCACGACGCCGGGCCGGCCGGCCGAGAGCGCATCGACTGCCGCGAACGCGACCTCCAGCTCGGAGGTCCGACCGACGAGACGGACCCCCTCGTCGTCCTGGTGGCGGGTGCCGAGCTCCTCGCCGACCTCGTAGACGAGGACCGGAACGGCCTTGCCCTTGAACGGGAAGGGCCCGGCCGGCGTCGACGCGAACGTCGTGCGCGAGTGCTCGAGCACACCGGGGTGGGCGTAGAGCACGCCAGGCGGGGCCTTGGCGGCGATGCGCGCCGCGGTGTTCGTCGTGTCGCCCATGGCCGAGTAGGCCGCACGCGTCGGGGTGCCGACCTCGGCCACGAACACGTGACCGCGGTTCACACCGAGCTGCACGGGCAGCGGCGTCCCCACGTCGACGATGTGCCGCAGGGCGCGGAGCATCCGGCCTTCGTCGTCCTCACTGGCGTGCGGGACGCCCGATCCGGCGAACACCTTGGCGCCGTCGACGTCGACGTCGACCGCGAGCAGGGTGACACCTTCGGCGAGGAAGGCCGACTCGATCACGGTGAGCGTCTCGTCGAGGGCCTCGGCCACGGCATCGGGACCGCCGGACGCCATCAGCGCGTCCGTGCCCGACATCCGGATGAACGCGATGGTGGCGACGCGGTGCTCGGCGTCCGGCGGCCCGAGCTCGAGCACGTCGGCCAGCGTGGGTGCCACGAGGGACCGCAGGACCACTGGGTCGACGTCGCGGTCGGCCCGGGGCCCACCCGGTGCGACGATCGGGCTGCGGGCGCGGAGCTGGTGGTGGCCGTCGCGGAGCACGACCGACGCCGCCGGGAGCGCGGCGGCGGTCGCCGCGTTCACGAGCACCTCACCGGCCTGGGCCGCGTGCTCGAGCAGCGCCGTCTCGCTCGCGGCCGGGCCGATCAGCACGAGCTCGCGGTGCGGCGCGCCGACGAGGAAGGCGTGGACGTCTCCCGAACGGATGCCGACCGACATCGAGAGCCGGAGACGCCCGACCGACGTCGGCACCGACGCCGCCGTGCGCAACGTGCGCTGCATGGCGAGTGCGGTCGAGCAGGCGCGGCGGGCGTGGTCGTCGCCGGTGAAGAGGAAGAGCAGCGCGTCGCCGCCGAACTTCAGGAGCATCCCGTCGTGATCGCGAGCGGTGTCGAGCATCGAGCCGAACACCCGGCTCAACGTCTCGACGAGCTCCTCGGCACCGATGCGACCACGCGTGGCCAGGCGCTCCGTGAGGGCCGTGAAACCGGACACGTCGGCGAAGCACATCGTGCCGTCGACGACCTGCCACCGGCGTCCCGGAGCATCGAGGTCCCACTCGGCCGCGATCCGCGGCACGTGACGGCGCACGCCCGCGAGGGGCTGGAGGGTGCCCATCGGCGAACCCTACCGACGCGGCCGATCGAGCGATATGGCCTGATCGGGCCACGCTGTGCAAGCGCCCCCGGCAGGATTCGAACCTGCGACCATCCGCTTAGAAGGCGGGTGCTCTATCCCGCTGAGCTACGGGGGCCGACGCAGAACCGTACGCTCCGCGTGGTGGAGTCGTCGCGATCGGGCGGACCGGTGGCCGGTGCGCTCGCCGCGGCCGTGGGTCTGGGCGCGGCCGAGCTGGTGGCCGGCGCGATCCCGACGGGCCGCTCCCCCGTCGTCGCCGTCGCCGATCGCGTGATCCGGATCGGGCCGCCGTCGTGGGAGCGGTTCCTCATCGACGTGTTCGGCACGAACGACAAGCCGGCGCTCGTCACCGTGATCCTCGTCGTCACGATCGCGCTGGGAGCGCTCGCCGGGCGATCGCGGCCGCCGCTCGCGCGCGCGCTCATCGCCGGGGCCGCGGCCATCGGCGCGTGGTCCGCGTACCTGGAGCGCGACGCGTCCTGGGTGCACGCCGTGCCACCGGTCGTCGGTGGGGCGGCCACGGCGTTGACCTTGCACCTCCTGTGGCGGGCCATGCAGGACCGCACGGTCAGCCCGCTCACGCCGGTCGGCGCCGATCGACGGCGCGTGCTCGTCGCCGGCAGCGCGGCCGCGGCCGTCGCCGCCTTCGCCGGTGGGACCGGACGAGCGCTGCAGGGGCGGGTCGACGCCGCGGCGTCGCGGGCGGCCGTGCGGCTGCCCACGCCCGTGTCGACGCTCGGCACCGCGCCCGTGGGCACCGACTTCGGGCTGCCCGGGCTCAGTCCGTTCTTCACGCCGAACGACCGCTTCTACCGCATCGACGTCAGCCTCGTGGTGCCGCAGGTCGAGACGAAGGGCTGGACGTTGAAGCTCGACGGCATGGTCGACCACCCGCAGACCTACACGTACGAGCAGTTGCTGGCGCGCAAGCTCGTCGAGGCCGACGTCACCTTGATGTGCGTGTCGAACGAGGTCGGCGGCAACCTGATCGGCAACGCCCGCTGGCTGGGTGTGCCGCTGCGCGAGCTGCTCGAGGAGGCCGGCCCGCACGCCAACGCCGATCAGGTCGTCGGACGCGCGGTCGACGGCTTCACCACCGGGTTCCCGCTGAAGAACGCGCTCGACGGACGGGAGGCACTCGTCGTCGTCGGCATGAACGGCGAGACGCTGCCGCTGCGCCACGGCTTCCCTGCCCGCCTCATCGTGGCCGGCCTCTACGGCTACGTGTCGGCGACGAAGTGGCTGGAGCAGATCGAGATCACGCGCTTCGACGCGTACACGCCGTACTGGGTCGAGCGAGGCTGGTCGACCTACGGGCCGATCAAGGTCGGGTCGCGCATCGACACGCCGCACGGGAAGGTCGCGCGCGGGACCGTGCCGGTGGCCGGTGTGGCGTGGGCGCAGCACCGTGGGATCGCCCGAGTGGAGGTGCGCGTCGACGACGGGCCGTGGCACGACGCCACGCTCGCCGCGGTCGACACCATCGATACGTGGCGTCAGTGGCGGTGGGAGTGGCCGGCCACGAAGGGTTCGCACCGGTTGCGCGTGCGCGCCACCACCCTCGACGGCGAGGTCCAGACCGCCGACGAGGTCGACCCCTTCCCCGACGGCGCTACCGGCCTCCACACCGTCGGGGTCAAGGTCACTTGAGCACGGAGAGGTGGTCGTAGCGCTGGTGCGCGAAGGGGAGGACCCACTCCTGAGGGACGGTGCCCTGGATGACGCCGCGCTGGGTGGTGTTGCTCTCCGAGTACTCGCAGCTCACGACCCGCCGCACCGGCAGGTCGGCGACGGGATCGAAGTTCGAGTCGCGCAAGGTGATCACCGGCTCGACGCGCTCACGAAGACGTTGCTCCTCGGTCCGCGTGCAGTGCACGAGCGATGGGTCGTGGTCGAAGCCCTTGCCCTGCGGGTCCATGAGGAACTTGAAGTAGAAGGTGACCCGCTCCTGCACCGGCTTCGGCTCCAGCGACTCGACCACGCGACCCTCGATCTCGAGGTAGTCGACGCCGAGGCGGTGGACGAGACCGTGGATCCGATCGCCGTCGCGCGTCAGACGCACGTCGCCGATCTTCTTCGGTTCGCCGAAGATCTCGCGCCCACCGATCACGGCCTGCTCGGTCGTCATCACCATCGTCAGGTCGTAGAGACCTTCGCGACCTTCGTGCTTGCACGTCACCGAGACGACGGACGCGCCGAGTGGCACGTCCATGTGCGCCATGTCGACGGCGGCCACGTTGAGCCGGACCATCGGCGTGTCCGACATCTCGAGCGGCCTCGGAAGCACCGAGGCGATCAGGTCGGGATCGGTCTCGTAGAACGTGACGAGCGTGCGCGACCACGTCTTCGAGTCGGCCGACGGCGCCGCGGGCGTGTCGGCGTCGAGTGAACGAGCGGCGTAGCGGATGGTCACAATGCCTCGATTCCGGTGATCCACGGGCGACCCGCGCGGCGCGGTCCGTCCCACTTGGCGAACACGGTCGGATCCGTCTGGCCGAGGTCCTCGGGCGTGGGCCCGATGCGATCGGCGAGCGGACGCAGGGCCTCGACGTCGAAGCCGTAGAAGTCGGCGGCGTTGAGACCGAGCACGGCGGCGGTGTCGTCGGGCGGGATGTCCCAGAACACCTTCCGGAGCGCGTCCGCCGTGTGCGGCCACGTGCCCTCGGGATGCGGGAAGTCGTTGCCCCACATGATGTTGCCGACGCCGATCTCGAAGCGGCGGGCGAGCTCGCGCCGGCGCGTGTTCGACGCGCCGATGCCGACGTTGCGGTCGAAGTACTCGCTCGGTCGCATCGACAGGTGTGACGTGACGTTGCCCAGCTTGCTGACGCCGCCGAACGTCGAGTCGAACATCAGATCCATCGACCACAACAGGTCGGCCGCCCAGAACGCACCGGACTCGGCCACGCAGAACTTGAGGCGCGGGTAGCGCTCGAACACGCCGGCCCAGATGAGCACGTGGATCGGCCTGGCCGCCCACCACCGCACCTCGGCGACGTACATGCCCGTGTGGGCAGGACCCGGCGGGCCGTAGTCGGCGTGCGGCGCCGCGCCCGAGTGCGTGTGGATCGGCATCTCGAGGTCCTGGCACGCCGCCCAGAACGGGTCGTACACCGGGTCGTGGTACGCCGGCTTGTCGTTCCACATCGACGGGATCAGCACCGCTTTCAGGCCCGACTCGCGCGCTTCGGTGACGAGGGCGACGGCGCGGTCGACGTCGTGGGTGACGGGCACCAGCGCGACGCCGCACCGGCGCTCCGGACTCTCGTGGCAGAGCTCGGCGAGCCACCGGTTGTGTGCCCGCGCCCCGGCGAACAGCAGCTCGGGCGCGACCTGCGTCGTCGACATGCCGAGTCCGGCCCCGAACGGCGCGCCGGCGCCGCCGGTGACCGCGTCGGAGTCGGGGAAGATGATCTCGCCGGCCACGCCGTCGGCGTCGAGCTCCTTGTCGCGGCGAGCGACGTCCCACCCGCCCCGAAGGCCTTCGGCGTTGTCGTGCTCCCAGTGCTCGACGAAGTCGGCGTTGTCGACGCTGATGCGCTGGGCCGCCATCAGCTCCTCGCGGTGGGCGAGGTAGTCGTCGAGCGCCGATCGGTGCTCGGGGTCCAGATAGGGCCGGTACTCGGCGTTCGGCAGACCGGCGTGGCAGTCCGACGAGATGACGAGATAGCGCTCCGCCATCGTTCCCCCTTCACGATCAATGCGTCTGCATTACTATGACACACATGCGAGAGCTCGGGGGGAAGATCGCGGTGGTCACCGGCGGTGCCGGCGGCATCGGCAAGGGGATCGTCAAGGCGCTGCTCGACGACGGTGCCACCGTCGTCATCGCCGACGTCGAGAAGGGCGCGCTCGACGCGGCCGTGGTCGAGCTGGCGGGCCGCGGGAACGTGTCCGGCATCCAGGTCGACGTGTCGGATGCCGACTCGGTGGAGTCCCTCGCCGAGCAGGTGTTCGCGGCCCACGGCGCATGCCACCTCCTGTTCAACAACGCCGGCGTCACCTCCGGCGGGGGCGGCCGGCCGTGGGAGCAGGAGATCAACGACTGGAGGTGGTGCCTGGGCGTCAACGTCTTCGGGGTCGCCAACGGCGTGCTCGCCTTCGTCCCGCGCATGATCGCCAGCGACGAACCGGGACACGTGGTCAACACGTCATCCGGCGACGGCGGGTTCGCACCGGTCCCCCACGCCTCGGTGTACGCCACGAGCAAGGCGGCGGTGTCGTGCTTCACCGAGGCGCTGGCCCACCAGTTCCGCGAGGCGGACACGAAGCTGCAGGCGTCCGTCTTCTATCCGTCGGGCGGATTGCTGGACACCGGGCTGTTCACCGCCACGCGCAACCGCCCGCCGGAGCTCGCCCGTGTGAAGGAACACCCGCCTTCACCGCAAGCGACCTTCGAAGGCTTCAAGCAGGCGATGGAGCAGCTGCGCGGCGCGCCGGTCGAGATCCAGGACCTCGACGAGCTCGGCCGCTACGCCGTCGACGGTGTGAAGGAAGGCCGCTTCATCATCAGCAAGAAGCTCGACGAGGTCGGCGCCCTGCTGCACCAGCGCGCCGACGCGATCGCGCGCGGCGAGCTGCCGCCCCCGCTCCACCTGGGCTGAGGTCCGCAAGCTCGTAGAGTGCGCCCATGGCAACGACTCGCAGGGCGACAACGCAATGGCAGGGCTCCCTCATGGAGGGCGCCGGCAAGGTCACGCTCGAATCCTCGGGCCTCGGCACCTTCGACGTGACCTGGGCGTCGCGCGCCGAGGACCCGAACGGCCGCACCAGTCCCGAGGAGCTCATCGCCGCGGCGCACTCGTCGTGCTTCTCGATGGCGCTGTCGAACGGGCTCGCCAAGGCCGGGACGCCGCCGGAGCGCCTCGACGTCAACGCCGACGTCACCTTCCAGCCGGGTGAGGGCATCACCGGGGTGCACCTGACCGTGCGCGGCACGGTGCCGGGCATCTCTGCCGACGCGTTCGTCGAGGCCGCGGAAGGCGCCAAGGCCAACTGCCCCGTGAGCAAGGCGCTCACCGGCACCACCATCACCCTGGACGCGGCGCTCGCCTAGGACCAGGCGCACGTTCTTTGTCGCGTTGTGGTCGCTGAGCGACCACAACGCGACAAAGAACGCAGCACCAGCCCGGGGGACGTGGGCGCCCTGATCGGAGCGCGGTCCCATGTGCTTCTCGCCGCAGGCGGATCTGACCGCCGGCGTCGTCGTCGGTGCCCTCGCCGTCGATGCGGTCCGTCACGTCCGTCGTCCGGCCGAAGAGCTGCTGGCCGCCGTCCCGGTCGTCCTCGCCGCCCATTCGTTGATCGAGGCCTTCGTCTGGTGGGGCCTGCAAGGGCGCGTCTCGATCGGCGTCGAGCGCCTCGCGCTCTGGTCCTACCTGGTCGTCGCCTTGGGCGTGCTCCCGGTGCTCGTCCCGTTGGCCGTCGCCGCGCTGGAGCCGGTGACGAACCGGCGGCGGGCGTCGTTCTTCGTGGTGGTCGGCGCCGCCGTCGCGGTCGTCCTGCTCACCGCCGTGGTGCGCGGGCCGGTCGACGTCGCCATCGAAGGCCATCACCTGTCGTACATGGTCGACGTGTGGCACGGCGGGGCCCTCGTCGTCTTCTACGTCGTCGCCACCTGCGGATCGATGATGCTGTCGACGCGTCCCCACGTGCGGTGGTTCGGCGCCGCCAACCTCGGCGCTGCGTGCGTCCTCTCCTGGTTGGACCGCAGCAGCTTCATCTCCCTGTGGTGCTTCTGGGCGGCCGCGGCCAGCGTCGCCATCGCCGCGCACCTCCGGGCGGTCGACCCGGCAACCGCGTAGGGCGTCAGCCCTCGAGCGCGGCGAGCGCGGCGTCGGCGAGGCTGGCGAGCAGCGCCGGTGCGTCCTCACCCGCGGACGACAGGACGTCGAGCACGATGCCGACGTCCTTGCGGAGCAACGGCGCCGCGCCGGCAAGCGGTGCGTACTCGAAGCCCATGCCGGCGAGGATCGCGGCGACACGACTCCCCCCGCTGCCGCTCGCGAGCACCTGCTCGAGCGCGTCGCGATCGACGCCGAGCCGATCGGCGAGGGCGAACGTGTCGAGGGCAACCGCGATCTGGGCGGTGAACACGAGGTTGTTCACCAGCTTGGCGAGCTGCCCGCGGCCCACGCCGCCGAGGTGGATGATCGGGTTCCCGAACGTCTCGAACACCGGCCGGCACCGCGCCACTGCGTCGTCGTCGCCGCCGACCATCACGAGCAACCGCTGCTCGGCCGCGGCGCCGCCCCCACCGCTGACCGGCGCGTCGACGACCGACACCCCGTGGTCGGCCGCGATGGCGGCCAGGCGCCGGCACGTGTCGGGGTGGACGGTGGCGTGGATGGCGATGACCCCGCCGGGCGCCATCCCGGCGAGCACGCCGCCGGGACCGAGGACGACGGCCTCGACGTCGGCGTCCGCCACCACGCAGATGCCGACCACGTCGCTCGCCGCGCCCACCTCGGCCGGGGTCGCCGCCACCGTCGCGCCGCAGTCGGCGAAGGGCGCGACGGACTCGGGGCGCCGGGCCCAGATGGCGAGCGGGAAGCCGGCGTCGGCGATGCGGCGCGCCATGGGCCCGCCCTGGCTCCCGAGCCCGATGAAGCCGGCGCGCATCAGGAGAACCACGGCCAGAGGAGCGGCGCCTGATCGGCGTCGGCCACCGCCCGGCGGGCTTCGGGCGAGACGCTCGCTTCGAGGAACCCCACCACGCCGTCGACCAGGTCGGCGACCTCGACGGCGAACGGAAGCACCGGATGACCCAGTCCGCGCGCCCGCTCGCGGTGGGCCCCGGCGTGCACGATCATCGTCATCGCCGCCGCGATGCGTCGCGCCCGGTTCGGCTCGGGCACCTCGGGGAGCGACAGCTGCAGCTGCCGGTGGAACGCCTTGGTGCCTTCGAGGAACTCGGCGGACATCCGCTCGAACAGGTCGCGACGGCCCTGCTCGTAGAGCATGGCGACGAACCGGAGGTACGAGCTGCCGTCGACCTCGCTCTGCTCCAGCACGGCGCGGACCTGGCACTCGACCCAACCACGGACATCACGTGGTTCGCGCTCGGCCACGAGGAGGGCGCGCCGCTCCCGCAGGCGTGGCAAGCGATGCTCGAAGATCGCCTGGACCAGCTGGTCCTTCGAGCCGAAGTGGTACTGCACGGCCGACTTGTTGCCGTTGCCGGCGGCGGCACTGATCTCGAGCATCGACACCCCGTCGATCCCGTGCTCCGCGACGAGACGCTCGCCGGCGCGCACGAGCAGCTCCTTCGTCGACGGCGCCAGCACCGGCATGGCCCGATGACACCACGCTGGACGGCAGAGAGTCAAGCTACTTAATATTCAGGAGCACTACTGGCGCAGTCCGATGGTCGGGTCGCCGACGGAGGAGGGGGCATGCCGCCCGAAGCGGACATGACGTACGAGTCGCGGGACGAACGGCTGGCGGCGGGCCGCGCCAGCTACGAGGCGGTGATGACGTATCCCGGCCCGGGCCCGACCAAGCCGTACTACGACGGTGGGGTCGTCGGCTTCGTGTTCGCCGAGATGTGGCCGCGGCCGGGGCTCAGCCGTCGCGATCGGCGCTGGGTCACGCTGACGTGCGTGGCGACGATGGGCGCCCACATCCCGACGCAGACCCACTTCCACGCCGCCCTCAACAGCGGCGACTGCACGCTCGAGGAGCTCGACGAGTTCACGCTGTTCTTCGGCACGCAGTGCGGGTGGCCGCGGGCGCAGCTCGTCGACCAGTACGTCGAGCAGGCCGCCAACGAGATCGGCCTCCAACGCCACGGCTTCGAGCGATGGGCCGAACCGTGCGACCCCGACGTTCGTCATGCCCGCGGGCGCGCCGCCTACGAAGCGATCATGTGCGCGCCGCCGCCGGTCAATGACACCGTGTTCCGGCGCGTCGGCTACCTCGACTACCTGTACGGCGAGGTGTGGACCCGACCGGTGCTCACCCGGCGCGAGCGGCGCATCATCGCCCTGTGCGGCGCGGCGATCGTCCAGCAAGAAGCCGAAGCGCACGCGTACGCGGCGTTGAAGAGCGGTGACCTGACCTTCGAGGAGCTCCAGGAGATCGTCCTGCACTTCGCCGTGTACTGCGGTTGGCAGAGCGGCGCCCTGCTCGACGACATCATCGTGGCCGCCGCGGAACGGGTTGCGCGATGAACTCCGCCGCTCGGGTCAGACGGTGTGGGCGTCGTGGAGGGCGGCGATCTCGGCGGGGGTGAAGCCGGCGGCGGCGAGGGCGGCGTCGGTGTGCTCGCCCAGGTCGGGCGGGGCGGCGAGGGCATGTGATCCCTCGTCGCCGAGCGCGCCGTCGATGCGCAGCGGGTTGGCGAACACGAGCGGGCCACCGTCGGGCAGCGCCACCATCCCGCGCCGGTGGGTCACCTGCGGGTCGTCGATCAGGTCGGCCGGCTCGAGCACCGGACCGATGCCGCCGGCCAGGCCCGGGTTCGCCAACCAGTGCGCCTGCGGCCGGCTCGCGAACACCTCGGTCAGTCGCGCCGCGGTCGCCGCTTCGTCGACGCCCATCTGCTGGTCGGCGAGCTCGGGCACGGCCAACGCCTCGACGACCTTCGCCCACGCCTTCGGCTCGCTCGCCGTGCAGGTGACCCACCGCCCGTCGGCACAGCGGTAGTTCGCCCGCCGCGCCATCGCTCCCCACGCCGGCCCCGGCGCGTTCGCGGCGCGCGCCAGCTGCTCGACCAGCATCCACATCGACGAATCGACCATGTTGACGTCGACCCGCGCGCCCACCCCGGTCCGATCGCGTTGCGACAGCGCCGACACGATGCCGAACGCCGCCATCACCCCCGTGATCGGAAGCGTGAGCGTGGATCCGGGAACCGGTGGTTCACCGTTGACGGTGAGCGTGCTGAGCACACCCGAGTAGCCGAGGTACGTGAGATCGTGCCCGGGTGCGTGCACGTTCGGGCCGTCGGGGCCGAAGCCGGTGAGCGAGCACCAGACCAACCCGGCGTTCTCCGCGCGCAGCGCGTCGAAGCCGATGCCGGCCTCGTCGAGCATGCCGGGTCGTTGCGACTCCACCACCACGTCGACGTCGCGCACGAGGCGGCGCACGACCTCGGCCGCACCCGGGCTGCGGAGGTCGAGCGTCATCGACCGCTTCCCGCGGTTGAGCGCGACGTGCGCCGCCGCGAACGGCTCCGGGGTCATGAACCGCAGCCCGTCGCCGTGGCCGGGCGCCTCGACCTTGAGCACGTCGGCACCGAGGTCGGCGAGCATCAACGTGCAGTACGCGCCCGGGAACATGCGCGACAGGTCGAGCACCCGCACGGGCGCGAGCGGACCGGTGCTCACAGCGCCATCGAGTAGCCGCCGTTGACGGGGATCGTCTGCCCCGTGACCCACGGACTCAGGTCGCTGGCGAGGAACAGCGCGGTGTTGGCGATGTCGGACGGCAACCCGCGTCGGCGGATCGGGTAGCGCTTGATGAGCGACATCAGCTGCTGCTCCTCGACCTCGGCCGGTCGCTCCGATTGGTTCATCGACCCGAGCGCGATGCAGTTCGCCGTGATGCCGTGCCGCCCCACCTCGCGCGCCACGCTGCGGGTCAAGCCGGCGGCACCGGCCTTCGCCGCGCCGTACGCCGCCATGTGGATCTCGCCGGTGCGCGAGGCATCGGAGATGATGTTGATGATCCGTCCGTGACCCTGCTCGATCATCGCCGGGAGCGCGGCACGGGTCACGTACATCACGCCGAAGAGGTTCACGCGCATGAAGCCGTCCCACGCGCTCGGGTCCTCCTCGGCGAACGGCTTCATGTCGTCGAACCCGAGCGTGTCGGGCTTGCCGGCGTTGCCGGCGTTGTTGACGACGATGGCGAGGGGGCCGACGCGGTCGACCGCGGCCTGGACGCCCGTCCAGTCGGTCACGTCGAACGCCGCCGCGGACGCCCGCCCACCGTCGGCCACGATCTCGTCGACGACCGTGGCACAGCGGTCCTCGACGAGGTCGTTGACGATCACCTCGGCGCCCGCCGCCCCGAGCGTGCGGGCGATCCCGCGGCCGACGCCCTGCCCGGCGCCGGTGACGAGGGCCCGACGCCCGCTCAAGTCGATGGTCACCGTCACGCCTGCTGCCTCCCGAGGTTGCCCGACGGTCGACCCTACGCGGCAAGCGATCGACGCCCGGTGTCCGCGCAACGCATGCGTACATCACCGGCGCCATCGTCAACGTCGACGGCCTGACTCATCACCAGTGGGCAGCAAGGAGCTCTTGTTCCCTGGTGGCGAGTTCGGCGTAGCGTCGCCAGTCTTCCCCTCGCCACGACTGGCGATAGCGAACAAGGTGCTCGAGGGTCCATTGGAGGAGGGTGAGCTCCTGCGCCGGTGTGGTGTCGGATACGTCCATGCGGACATCCTTCGGGGGCGACTGGGTACGGCGAAGGCGCTGATTCCTGGGCCTTCGCTTGGTACAACGCCGACGGTGTGCGCTGGGGTACGCCACCGGACGCGAAGCGGCCCCCGCCGAAGCAGGGGCCGCTCCACATGCGAATGGTGCAGAAACGAGCCCGAGTCGCCCTGCAGACGGTGTATCGGCAGGTGACCGACGCGCCTTGAGGGACTTCTGGGCACGCGGATCACCGATCAAGAAAGTCGTCAGACGAGTCGAACATCTCTGTGATGAAGATGTGTACCCCCGACGTCCAGCAAGCGGCGAAGCACGCCCGCTTGATCACCCGCTTCACCAGACAGCTACAGCCGGATCTTCCAGCGTGGGAACGCGCCGAGCTTCTCGACACGATCGCGATGCACCGCGCCGCCCTCGCCAACTAGGCGAGCCCCTTCGACGAATGAACGACAGGGCGGACGACCGGAAACGGCGCGAGGCCGCGCTCGCCGGAGCGCTTGCGTTCGTGCTCAGTTGCGAGCGCGTCCAGATCTACCCGGGCATCAGCGTGCCCGCCTCGTTCCTCCCTGACGCGACGATGCCCGCTGCAATGGGCAGTCCCGCTGACGGCGGATCGGCGGGACTGCCTTCTCGATGACCGGTACGCCGCGTCGTACGAAGCGAAGGGCGTCACCGAGCGGCTGCGCACCAGCAGCATGCTTCTGAGCTTCCGTCGGCTCCCGCGGTCGGTCACCGTCGTATCGCCTCGCGAAGGAGCAACGAACAGTGGCGTAGGTGCTCACGAACGAGACGACCTCACGTCGACCACGAGCTCCTCCCCCGACCCGTGGACATCTACATCTTTGTAGGGTCACGGACGTGAAGGAGAACTCATGCCGGCGGTGATGAAGGGGATCCGCGTTCTCGAGGTGGCGGAGCACACGTTCGTGCCCGCCGCCTCGGCCGTCCTCTCGGATTGGGGTGCCGAGGTCATCAAGATCGAACCGGTGGGGCGCGGCGACGCCATGCGGGGGCTGGGGCGCACCGGGGTGATGGACCTCGGTGGCGGAGACGTGCACCCGCTGCTCGAGCACTCGAACCGCGGCAAGCAGAGCCTGGCGCTCGACCTGGCGAGCGACGAAGGGCGCGAGATCCTCTACCGCCTGGCCGAGGTCTCGGACGTGTTCCTCACCAACAAGTTGCCCCGCGTGCGGCGCGAGCTCGCCATCGACATCGACGACATCCGTGGCCGCAACCCGCGCATCGTCTACGTCTGCGGATCCGGCTTCGGCCCCGCCGGTCCCGACGCCGACCATGGCGGCTACGACATCCTCGGCTACTGGTGCCGCTCGGGCGTCGCCAGTGGCGTCAACGCCCCCGACGACGAGGACTTCATCTCCCAGCCCGGACCGGCGTACGGCGACTCCATCGGCGCCATGACGATCGCCGGCGGCATCTCGGCCGCGCTCTTCCACCGGGAGCGCACCGGCGAGGCGCCCCTCGTCGACGTCTCGCTGCTCGCCACCGGCATGTGGGCGATGGGCGCCGCCATCGCCCTCGCCGGTCACATGGGCCAGGCGTGGAACAGCGGGCCGCGTGGCGGGCGCACGTGGTCGAACCCGTTGGCGAGGGCCTACCGCACCAAGGACGGGCGCTGGATCCAGCTCTCGTGCCTGCAGGCGTTCCACTACTGGCCGGCGGCGTGCGCCGCCCTCGGGTGCGATGACCTCGTCG
>Ga0207644_10000389_pt1 | contig 28599 bp, 29 predicted proteins | sample KBSS73metaG_FD_184326 | JGI IMG/M metagenome (GOLD analysis project Ga0207644, IMG submission 184326) | Switchgrass rhizosphere microbial communities from Kellogg Biological Station, Michigan, USA - KBS S7-3 metaG (SPAdes) (version 2) | ecosystem: Host-associated > Plants > Roots > Rhizosphere... | reverse complement strand
CGTCGCGCAGAAATATGTCGAGGCGATCGCGGAATTCGCCCGCTCGCCAAACGCCAAGACCATTCTTTTCCCGGTCGAAGCGACGCAGCTCATTGGCACGCTCGGGGGTATCGCCGAGTTGGCAAAGGAGTCTGTGGGCAGGCAAAGCGGCGTTGCTCCTCCAAGGTCCGCGCCGGGAGTACCAAAGGTCAGCGAATGACGAGCCTCCCCTTCGACCTAGCCTGGTTGTGGATGATCGGCGGCGTCATCCTCCTGATCGCCGAAGTGATCGCCCCCGGTTTCTCGCTGATCTTCGTCGGTGCCGCGGCCATCGCGACCGGCGTTCTCAGCCTGCTCCTCGGCCTGCCAGCGGCCTTGCAGCTCGCCGTTTTCGCGATCCTCGCCTTCCTTTCCGTGAAGGTCGGCGGCCGCCGTTTCTATGCATCGCGCTACGACTATAGCAGCGACCCTCTCCTAAACGATCGAGTGGCTCGCCTCCTCGGTAGGGTCGTCGTGGTCGTGGAAGCGGTGGACCAGAACGGGGGACGGGTTCGCGTCGGCGACAGCGAATGGTCAGCGCGGGGTGGCCCCGCCGCGGTCGGAGAGCGCGTGCGAATCGTCGACGTCGACGGCAATTGCCTGAAGGTCGAAGCCGAACGCGCGCTGCCGTCCGCTTAGAGGCTCAGCGCGGCTTTGCCGCCTCTTCGCGAATGAACTTGCGCATCTCATCCTCGAGTACCGTCAGCGGAACAGCGCCCATACCGAGGATCCTGTCGTGGAAGGCGCGGATGTCGAACTTCGGGCCGAGAGTGGTTTCGGCCTCGCGCCGCAACTTGCGGATGGTCAATTCGCCAAGCTTGTAGGCAAGCGCCTGGCCGGGCCAGCTGATGTATCGGTCGACCTCGGTTTCCACCTCGTGCTGCGACAAAGCGGTATGCGAAGCGAGATAATCGATGGCCTGCTGGCGGGACCATCCATAGCGGTGAACGCCGGTGTCGATCACCAGTCGCGCGGCGCGCCACATCTCGTAACTCAGCGCTCCGAACCGCTCGTAGGGCGTCCGGTAGATGCCCATCTCGTAGCCGAGGTACTCACTGTAGAGGCCCCATCCCTCTCCGTAGCCTGAAAAGTAGATGTTCCGGCGGAAACGAGGGAGCGCCTTCTGTTCCTCGCTCAGTGCGGCCTGGAAGCTGTGTCCCGGCTCGCATTCGTGCAGTGTGAGCGCCGGGATATTGTAGAGCGGGCGCACCGGCAGATTGTAGGTGTTCATCATGCAACTCTCGAGCCCCCCTCGGCCCGAGGTGTAGAATGGCGCAAGCGCATCGGGCACCGGAACGATCGCAAAGCGGCGGCGGGGCAGAAGGCCGAAATAGTCGCCGATCTTCCCGTCTGTGCGCTTCGCGACATACGCCGAAACACCCATCAGCTCATCAGGTGTTTTGGCCTGAAACTGCGGATCGGATTTCAGGAACTTCAAGAACTGGTCGAAGCTGCCCTTGAAGCCGCTCTCGAGCATGGTTTTGCGCATCTCGGCATCAATGCGTGCGACCTCCTGCAGTCCAAGTTGGTGGATCTGCTCCGGCGTCTGGTCCGTCGTCGTATATTCGCGAATGTTGGCGCGATAATAAGCATCACCGTCTGGAAGGTCATGCGCCGACACGCTCGTGCGCGCCTTGGGATAGTATTCCGTTTTGTAGAACTGGAGGAGCTTGCGGTAAGCCGGCATCACCGCGTCGCGGATAGCCGCTGTTCCTTCTGCGCGAAGCGCCTGCTGATCGGCCGCGGAAATGGTCGAGGGCATGTCCTCGAAAGCCTTGTAGAAGGAGCTCTTTGTCGGATCCTCAACGATGAACGTCGAAATAGAGGCATCGCGGCCCGTCAGCGTCGCCTTCGGTACACTAAAGTTGCGCTTCAGCCCTGCCCGCATGTTGACGATCTGCTCGCCGAAGAAGCGCGGAATCTCGCGCATGCGCGATAGGTAGCGGCGATATTCGTCGGCGCTCGTGAACGAGCGACGCGAATCCAGGTAGGTCCAGAACGAGCTGTCGCTGTTGAACGGCATCTCCCACTGGCGGAAGCGCGCTTCCCCGCTCGCGTTTTCCAGGATGGTCCGGAACACGGCCGCATTGACCTGTTCAGCCGGTGAAAGCTGCGGGGTCGCAATCGCATTCAACTGGTCGAGCAGCTCGCGGAGGTGAGCTGCGCGGCGAAGCTGCGAAGCTTCGTCAACGTGCTGGAGGTGCGCCGTCGGCTTGGTTTCGCCGCGCGGATCCTCGAACACTTCGGATTCCCTGGCATCCCAGGCGGCATAGCCGTCGTAGAGCGCTCTAAGCTTCGCGTCGGCCTCCCCTTGTGGAGCACTGACCGGTGCCGATTGCGCAATTGCAGTCCCCGGGGCCAGCACGGCGGTCCCGGCCAAAAAGATGCACGCGAAACGCTTGGCACTCGTCATCGACAACCCCTCCCTACCTTGGTTCGTCCCTAGCAGGCGTACCGGATCAGGGAAGCGCCGCCAGATCGGGCGGCACGAAATTGCGGCGCGCGGCGACGGACAATAAATGCGCCCTGGAGTAAAAGCGCAGCGGCCAATCTCGCCGAGCCATCGGCGACAGCAGCAACTCATTCACGAGCTCGTGCAGCGGTTCGGATCGATCGGCTTCGTCGAGGAACAGCCTTACGCCATGAAGGAATGTTCGGGTGATCGTCTCGTGATAGCCTTCGGTATCGCTGTTCACGCCACCGACGCTCTCGTTGTATCGCCGGATGATCCCGGGAAGCTCCCTGTCGATATCAATCTCCGGGTGGCGGAGCAGCAGATACGCGGTCGCCGCCAAATGGGCTTCGTGAGTCCATTCCGCGCGGGGCAGCGTACATGAGAGAAGTCCTTCGCCGACGTGCGCGACGTCGGCGTCGGATGCGAAAAGTCTCGGTCGGTATTCGGTCATCGATCGGGTCCTTGGCTGGGCCCGATCGGCGACCGGGCCGTTAAGCGGCTGTGGCTTGGCTTTGGCTGCTTTGCGCTTGTTGTTGCGCAACCTTGGGCGCCGCCTGGCGGACTCCTTCGTCCACGTGGTCGGCAAACTGGTCGAAGTTCTCGACGAACAGGTCGACCAGCCTCGCAGCCATCGCATCATATTCAGCAGGATTGCTCCACGTGCCGCGCGGGTCGAGGATCGACGTGTCGACGCCTGGAACCGAGACCGGTACTTCGAAGCCGAAATTCGGGTCCTTGCGGAACTCGACGTTCTTCAGGCTGCCGTCGAGCGCAGCGTTCAGCAGCGCTCGGGTTTCCTTGATCGGCATGCGCTTGCCGACGCCGAACTTGCCGCCGGTCCAGCCGGTGTTCACCAGCCAGCAGTCGACTCCGCCCTTGGCAATCCGCTCCTTCAAGAGGTTGCCGTAGACCGAGGGATGGCGCGGCATGAAGGGCGCGCCGAAGCAGGTTGAGAAGGTTGCCTCGGGCTCGGTGACGCCGATCTCGGTGCCGGCGACTTTCGCCGTGTAGCCAGAAAGGAAGTGATACATCGCCTGGTCTGGCGTGAGCCTGGCGATGGGCGGCAGGACGCCGAACGCGTCAGCGGTCAGCATGACGACGTTTTTCGGCAGCGGCCCCATGTTCGCGTCCGACGAATTCGGGATGAAGTCGATCGGATAGGCGCCGCGGCTGTTCTCTGCGAGAGACGCATCGTCAAGGTCGAGCTCGCGCGTTTCCGGGTCGATGACAACGTTCTCGAGCACCGTTCCGAACCGCTTGGTCGTAGCGTAGATCTCCGGTTCAGCCTCGGCTGAAAGGCGGATCATTTTCGCGTAGCAGCCGCCTTCGAAGTTGAACACGGCCGTGTCGGACCAGCCATGCTCATCGTCGCCGATAAGCGTGCGGTTCGGGTCCGCCGACAACGTCGTCTTGCCGGTGCCGCTAAGGCCGAAAAAGATGGCCGTGTCCCCGGCGGGGCCAATGTTGGCCGAGCAGTGCATCGGCATGATGCCTTCGACCGGCAGGATGAAGTTCAGAAGCCCGAACACCGATTTCTTCATCTCGCCCGCATAGCGGGTACCGCCGATCAGGATGATTTTCTTCTCGAAGTTGACGGCGATCACCGTCTCGCCGCGGCAACCGTGGCGCTCGGGATCGGCGCGGAAGCTCGGCAGGTCGATGATCAGATATTCCGGGTCAAACCCGGGCAGGTCGTGCGCCTCGGGCCGAACGAGCAAGGTCCGGATGAAGAGATTGTGCCAAGCAAGCTCGTTGACGACGCGAACCCGCACGCGGTGTTCGGGCTGCGAACCGCCGTAAAGGTCGGCGACGTAGAGCTTGTCCTTGCCGCCAAGCGCCTGAAGGAAGTCGTCATAGAGGCGATCGAACGCTGCCGGGTCCATCGACTTGTTGGTCTTGCCCCACCACACGGTGTTCTCGGTCACCGAGTCCTTGACGATGAACTTATCCTGCGCGCTCCGGCCCGTGTGCGGGCCGGTTCGCACGACCAGTGGACCGTCCTTGGCGAGCAGCCCCTCGCCGCGACGAACGGCATGCTCGACGAGCGGCGCGGTCTGAAGGTTCCAGAAGATCTCGGCGGATGTAGCGATACCCTGCGCATCCAAGCCGCGGTGCGGGACCCGGTCAGTCACGTGGACGAATACCCCTTTCTCAAATGCTCAAAGCGGCGGCGGCCAGTCGGGCCTGCCGCCGCATTTCCGTGTGCGTATTCCTCGCCTATAACCCCGAAAAAGTTGCCGGGTCAAAGGCGCTTGGCGCTGCCTTGTCTCGCACCGGCACGCTGGCTATCCCTCCAGCAACAACGGGACAGGGGCGCAAGAAAAGCCGAATGAGCCAAGTGATCGCCCTCGTCGATGACGACCGCAACATCCTCACTTCGGTTTCGATCGCGCTTCAGCAGGAGGGGTTCGTCACGCGCGTCTACACGGACGGGCTCACGGCGCTGAAAGCGTTTGGTGACAATCCGCCAGATCTCGGCGTGTTCGACATAAAGATGCCCGGCATGGACGGGATGGAGCTCTTGCGCAGGATCCGCGAATTCAGCTCAGTGCCGGTGATCTTCCTCACGTCAAAGGACGATGAGCTCGACGAGGCGCTCGGCCTCGCGATGGGCGCCGACGACTATATCTCCAAGCCTTTCTCGCAGCGCCTGCTGATAGCCCGCATTCGGGCGATCCTCCGGCGTCAGGAGCTGGAGCGCGGCGAATTGGCCGCGACGACTGCAGAAGCCGACCCGCCGCGGCTCGAACGTGGCCGGCTGGTGATGGACCCGGCGCGACACAAGGTGGTCTGGGACGGCCGCGACGTCAGCCTCACCGTGACCGAATTCCTGATCCTTGAAGCGCTCGCCCAGCGTCCAGGAGTCGTCAAATCGCGCAATCAACTGCTAGACATCGCGTATAATGACGACGTCTATGTCGACGATCGAACCATCGATAGCCACATCAAGCGCATCCGGCGCAAGTTCCGTACTGTCGACGCGCAATTCGACTCAATCGAGACCCTCTATGGCGTCGGATATCGATTCGACGAACAGTGAGGACGCTGATCTCCGGCTGAAATGGTCGGGACGGTGGACGCTTGCCCACCGGATACTCGCGCTCAACCTCATTACGGTCCTGCTGGTCGCGCTCAGCACGCTCTATCTCGACGTCCTTCGCAATCGCCTGAGCAAGGAACGTGTTCGTCAGACTCGGATCGAGGCGACCGCGACGGGCCTCGCAATCGATGCCGCAGGTCCAGAAGACAGCGAAGCGATCCTTGCCAAGGTCTCGAAGGCGACGGGTACCCGGATGCGGCTGTTCGGGCGGGATGGAAAGCTGTTGGCAGACAGCTGGCATTCGACCGGCCCCACGTATGAACTCAAGGACCCCAGCACCCAGAAATGGACGAAAGACGTCGCAAGGGCGCTCGACCGCGGCTTCAATGCGCTTGTCGGGGCGCATCCACTCGATGAGTTCGTTGAGCCGCGCGTAGACCAATTGCAGTCCTGGCCCGAAGGGAAGCAGGCAAGGGCCAGTGGAAAAGCCGTTACAGCCGTCCGCAATGCGCCTGATTTGACACCCGTCATCTCGGCCGCCGTACCGGTCGATAATGGCGTCCTGCTGGCGACCAAGAATGATCGCGCCTTTACCAGGACGGTAAGGACACAGCGGACCGTCATTGCGGCAGCCATGCTGTTCGTTGTCGGCGTATCGGTTTTCCTCTCGCTATTTCTGGCGCGAACCATCGTTCGCCCGCTGCGGCGGCTTGCGATTGCAGCCCACCGTGTCCGCCTCGGCCGATCCCGTGAAGTCAACGTGCCGCGACTGCCATCGCGCAGCGACGAAATTGGCCTACTCGCCCGTGCCCTCGCCGACATGAGCCAATCGCTGAGACAACGCATCGACAATATCGAGGCATTCGCCGCGGACGTGACTCACGAGCTCAAGAACCCCCTCGCTTCGCTGCGTTCCGCTGTCGACGGCCTCGACAAGGTCGATGATCCCGCGCTCCGCGAGAAGCTCAAGACGATCGTTCGCGAGGACGTGCGGCGGCTCGACCGGCTGATCAGCGACATCAGCGAAGCAGCCCGCACGGATGCGGAGCTCGCCCGCGCGAAGTTTGAAGAGGTCGATCTTGGACCGCTTATCGAGCAGCTTGTGCATAGCTGGGAGAGCCGGCGCGAGACGGGCGATGCTCGCCTCGCCTTTGCCCGGCCCCGCAAGAACACGGCGGTCGTCATGGGCAAGCCTGACCGGCTTGCCCGTGCGATCAACGCGATCATCGACAATGCGGTAAGCTTCTCTCCGCCCGGCGGACTCGTGGAGATCGCCGTTGCACGTGTCGGCGACGAGGTCCGAATTCGCATCGACGATGAAGGCCCCGGCGTTCCTCCCGAGGCTCGCGAGGCGATTTTTAACCGCTTCCATTCAGTACGGCCGGAGGGCGAAAATTTCGGTCGCCATTCCGGTCTCGGCCTTGCCATCGCCCAGGCAATCGTGAATGGCCACGACGGGGAGATTGACGTGCAGGACCGCGATGACGCCCCCTCGGGCGCCCGCTTCACAATCCGGCTTCCGGCGGCGGACCGCGAATGAACGCGATGAAGCCCACTGCAGCCCCGCGCATCAGTGCCGAGACCATTCATGCCAGTACCGTTGCCCTCGATGGGCGTGCAGTGCTGATCACCGGCCCGTCGGGCTCGGGAAAATCGGATCTCACCCTGCGTCTGCTCGACCGCGGCTTTACCATGGTAAGCGACGACCGCACGATCGTGAAGCGTGACGGCAATCGGCTGATCGCTTCGGCCCCTTCGACGATAGCCGGCAAACTCGAGGTGCGCGGCATCGGCATTATCGAGATGGAGCGGTCCGATAACATACCGGTCGCTTTGCTCGTCGAGCTGACCAGCGAGATCCAGCGCCTGCCCGACGACAGCCGTCAGCGGCCGATACTGGGCATTTCCCTGCCCCTTGTCACCATCGACGCGATGACAGCCTCGGCGCCGTCGAAAGTCGCGATCGCCCTCGACCGGATGGGCCTCAAATTCTGATGGCGGAGCGGCGGCCTTACCGGCTGCCGCGCCTGTTGCTCGTCACCGGCATGTCCGGCGCCGGCAAGTCGACCGTACTCGACGCGCTCGAAGACATGGGATGGGACGTCGTCGACAACCTTCCCGCGGACCTGCTAACCGGCTTCGTCAATGAGCCGGGAGAGTGCCGGACTGCTAACGTCGCCGTCGGCATGGATGTCCGCAGTCGAGGCTTCGATGCTGAAACGCTGCACGGGCTCATCCACTCGATCGAAAGGGTTCAGCCCGAAATTCTCTACCTCGATTGCGCGGAGGTCGAACTTCTGCGGCGCTATGACGAAACGCGGCGCCGGCATCCTCTTGCTCCAGACCGACCGGCAGAGGACGGTATCGCGAGAGAGCGGCGCTCGACATTTCCTCTCCGGGCTGCGGCCGACAGCGTGCTCGATACGACCGACCTGTCGCCGGCAGAGCTGCGAGATGAGCTGAGACGACGCTACGGTAGCGATTCGGACCTGCCGGTGCTGACGATCGCGTCTTTCGGCTTTGCCCGGGGAATTTCACGCACGGCAGATCTAGTGCTGGACATGCGCTTCCTTCCGAACCCACACTGGATCGACGAACTTCGGCCCCTTACCGGCAACGATATGCCGGTGCGCTCCTATCTGGAACAGCAGGAGGGTTGGGCCGAGGCGATGGACCGCATCGAATCGCTTCTCAACGACTGGATTCCCCGCTACTGGGCCGCGGGCAAAAGTTACGTAACCGTCGCGTTTGGATGTACTGGGGGGCGCCACCGTTCGGTGGCTGCAGCAGTCGAAATGTCGGAACGGTTGCGTCGTGCCGGATTTGCACCGAATGTGCGTCACCGTGACCTCGCCTCAGCGCCATGGGACACGATCGAACCGCATCCCGGGCGAGCTCCGGAGAGCGAGGACGAGTTGAGTCGATGATTGGATTAGTGCTGGTGACCCATGGCCGCCTCGCGGCTGAGTTCGTCACCGCGATGGAACATGTAGTTGGCCCCCAGGATGCAATCGAAGCGATCTGCATCGGCCCCGACGACGATATGGAAGGACGGCGCAAGGACATTGCTGCCGCAATCGGCCGCGTCGACCAGGGCCAGGGCGTCATCATCCTGACCGACCTGTTTGGCGGCACTCCGTCGAACCTTGCGATCAGCCTCATGAAGACGGAAAATATCGAGGTGATCGCCGGCGTGAACCTGCCAATGCTCATTCGCCTTGAGGGTGCGCGCAAGGTGATGCCCGTGCACGCGGCAGTGGCGGCTGCCCGCGAGGCCGGACGCAAGTATATCTCCGTCGCCAGCGAGATCCTCGGCGAGGCCGCTGCTTGACGGCGCTCAGCCGCCAGGTCGCGATCACGAACAAACGCGGGCTGCATGCGCGGGCGAGCGCGAAATTCGTCAATCTCGCGAGCGAACTGCCCGAGGCCAAGATCGAGGTCGAAAAGGACGGCAACCGCGTCTGCGGTACGTCGATCATGGGTCTCATGATGCTCGGTGCAGCGTTGGGCGATTCGATCGTCATTCACGTCGAGGGGGACAGCGCCGACGATGCCCTCGCCAGGCTGGTCGCCCTGGTCGAGGAGCGGTTTGGCGAAGATTGATGGTTCGCCAGGTCACTGCTTTCTCCAATCCCACCGTCAAGCTGCTCCGGTCGCTGCGCGACAAGAAGGCACGGCGCACGGAGGGCCTGTTCCTGGCCGAGGGGCTGAGGATTATCGCCGAAGCACGCGACAGCGGCCAGCTACCCGAGATCATCGCCTTTTCGGCCGACGGCGCCAGGCATCCGCTTGCGGCCGAGATCATTGCGGCTACCGAAGCTGCGGGCGGAGACGCAGTTGAGACGACGGCAGACATCCTCAGCAAGATGAGCGGCAAGGACAATCCGCAGATGCTGCTCGGTGCCTATCGGCAGCCCGCCACATCGCTTCAGCAGATCGATCGTGAAAAGTCGCCGCTGTGGATGGTCGCCCAGGCGCTGCGGGATCCCGGCAATATCGGCACGATCCTGCGGACGGGTGATGCTGTTGGCGCAGGCGGCCTGATCCTCATCGACGACAGCGCCGATCCGTTCTCCGTCGAGGCGGTGCGTGCTTCGATGGGAGCGCTGTTCACCCAAAAGGTCGCGACAGCCCGCTGGCCCGAGTTCGTCTCGTGGCTTCGACACGGTGAAGGCCAGCTCGTCGGCACAAGCCTCAAGGCGACCCGGGACTATCTCGAGGCCGAGTACCGCCAGCCCTGCTTCCTGTTGATCGGCAACGAGCAGCAGGGGCTGCCGGCCGACTATGAGCCAGAATGCGACCTGCTCGTTAAGATCCCGATGGCCGGCCGGGCCGACAGCCTCAACGCGGCGATGGCTGCTGCCGTCATGGCTTTTTCGATCAAGGCAAGTTGGCGCTGACGGGGCCCGTTTTGGGCGTTAGTGTTGCCGGATGAAACGGAGCATCATCCTCACTGGTCTTTCGCTACTTGGTGCGTGCACGCCGCTACCCGCGCCCCCTACCGCGCCATATCATGGGGTCGGCACCGAGCCCTTCTGGGACGTCCTCATCGACGAACATGACGTCACTTTCACGCTGGCGGGTGCGCAGCCGATAAGGCAGCCGACGCCGCAAGTAGTCCATGGCTTCGCAGGAGAGATCTATCAGACGCCTCGGATCAACGTGAACATCGTCCACGGCCAGTGCAGCGACGGAATGAGCGACCGTGTTTATCCTGACAAGCTTCAGGTCACGGTCGACGGCCGGCGGTTCAACGGTTGCGGAGGGCTGTAGATGCGAGAAGATCGCGCACACAGCCGTTCGACGGCCAATAGCTGCGAGCCGAATCCCGCTTCTCACTTCGGTTGATTGAGCCCGACGCTATTCCGCCGCGATCTGCGGCAAGTCCTCGTCGCCGTAGCGCGGGAGTGCTTCGACTGCAGGCACGACTTCGATCTCACGCGCGCTGGGCTCGATATTGAGATCGCGGAACTTGCGAGCTGTGACGAGGGACCGGCTCTCGAAGCTCGAAACGAAAGCATTGTAGTTGTTGACGGCGGTCGTGAGGCCGACGCCGACCTTGCGCATATCCTGAGCCGCCTTTGCGAGGCGGTCGTACAACTCCTTGCCGAGTTCGCCGATGCGTCGCGCTTCCTTGGCGAGCTTCTCCTGCCGCCACACTGCGGCGACGGTACGGGCGATGGCAATCAGATTGGTTGGCGTTGCCAGCAGCACCCGGCGCTCGAACGCATAATCCCAGAGCTTGCCATCCTGCTCGAGCGCGGCCGAGAGGAAATGCTCACCAGGAATGAACATCACGACATAGTCGGGCGCATCATCGAACTGTGTCCAATACGCCTTGTTACCGAGGGTGTTCACGTGAGCTTTGATCGCTGCGGCATGCGCAGCGAGGTGCAGCGAGCGCTCGTTTTCATCGACGGCACCGAAAGCATCCTGGTAGGCGTTGAGACTGACTTTCGCATCGATGACGAGGCTTTGACCGCCTGGGACCCGGAGAGTGACGTCAGGCCTGATGCGGCCATTCTCGCCATCGGAGCGGCTGACTTCGGTTTCGAAATCGCAATGCTCGGTGAGACCGCAGCTCTCGAGGACATTACGAAGCTGCTGCTCTCCCCAGCGCCCACGGGCCTTGGGTGCGTTCCGGAGCGCGTTCACCAGCTTCGCTGCCTCTGCCGAAACACGCTCGGTTCCGCTCTTCATCGCCTCGATATGTCCGGTGAGTAGGCCGAAATCCTTTCGCCGCTCCTCTTCGACCTTCGTAACCGTCTCCTCATAGCGCTGGAGCCGTTCATGGACGGGCTGCAGCAGCGCCTTGAGGTTGGTCCCGGCTGATTCTTCAGACTGTCGGAAACGCTGATCGGCGCGGTCCAGGAATTGCTTCTGCGCGCCCTCCAGGAGCTTGCCCCCGACTTCTGCGAATTGAGCCGTCAGCGCCTCTCTGGCAGCGGTGAGCTCCGCGAGCCGCGCTTCGAACGCCCGTTCGCGTTCCTGCTGCACCGCCTTGTGAGCCGCAAGCTCGTTTGCAGCGTTGCGATTGGCGTCACGTTCCCGCCCGACGTCGTCAAGCTGCAGGCGCAAATTGTCCACGGTCTGCTTCGCGCCGGCCGCGGCCCGATTGCCGACAAGCCAGCCCACCACGCAACCAATCACCAACGCAACCAAAACAAATGCCAGAACGGCCGTGTCCATGACACGTGACTCCCCCGGAACAGAATGCGAACCTACGCTGTGAGAGTCCCAGCGACAAGCGGAACAGGAGCGCCTATCCACAGGTTTGCCCGCTCGAGGAGAAACGCATGTCCATCCGCAAGATGATCTCGCTGCACCCCGCTGTCGCCAGCCACGTCAACCAGCCCCTGGCCGATGCCGCTCATCACCTGATGTACTGCGCGCGGATGTGCCTCAGCTGCGCAGACGCATGCGCTGCGGAGAAGATGGACATGTCCCAGTGCATCCGGACGTGCCTGGACTGCGCGGATGTCTGCGAGGCGAGCGGGAAGCTGGCGGTACGCCGGACGGGATCAAATCCGCAGGTGCTGCGCGAGATGCTGGAGCTGTGCGCAAGGACCTGCGACGAATGCGCGGCCGAGTGCGAGAAGCACGATCACGAGCATTGCAGGCTATGCGCCCAAATGTGCCGGGAATGTGCTGCCGATTGCCGCGTCGCGGCCGAATCGATCGCCTAGGCGGCCTTAGGCGACTGTTCTTTCCGCCACTTGGCGAGTTTCTTCAGCACCATGTCGCGTTTCAGACGCGAAAGATGGTCGATAAACAACACGCCGTTCAGGTGGTCCATCTCGTGTTGCAGGCAGACCGCTAGCAGGCCGTCGATTTCCTCCTCGAAGCTGTTGCCCTCGACGTCGCGCCAACGGGCGCGGATTTTGTCGGGGCGCATGACCTCGGCGTACTGTTCGGGGACCGAGAGGCAGCCTTCGGTGTAGGGGACGTCATGATCGGAATGCCACAGGATCTCGGGATTGATGAACACCCTCGGGTCGCGGACCGGCTTGCTTTCAGGATCCTCGGGCTTCGCCGGCTCCTGGAGGTCGATCACCAGCAGGCGGATGGGCACGCCGACCTGGACGGCAGCAAGGCCGATGCCGGGAGCATCGTACATCGTGTCGAACATGTCGGCGACGAGAGTCTTAAGCTCATCGTCGAACGTCTCCACCGGCTTGCTGATCTGGCGGAGTACAGGGTCGGGCGTCTCAAAGATGCGGCGAATGGCCATGTGTCGAATTTAGGCTTCCAGGTCAGGGGGTTCAAGCAATGGGACGTCGAGCGCGCAAGGCTTGAGCAAGTGTTCCTTCGTCCAGGTAGTCGAGTTCGCCGCCAACGGGAAGTCCGTGGGCCAACTGGCTCAAGCGAATAGGAAATCCTTCCAGTCGTTCGGCAAGGTAATGGGCGGTTGTCTGACCCTCGAGCGTCGCATTCATGGCGAGAACGACTTCGTCTATGCCGGCACCTGCGACGCGCCGGACGAGCTGGTCGATGCTGAGATCCTCCGGTCGAATGCCCTCGAGAGCCGAGAGCCGGCCACCGAGCACGTGATAGCGACCCGGAAACAGGCGCGACCGATCGAGCGCCCAAAGATCGGCGACGTCCTCGACGACGCACAACATTTTCTCGTCACGCCGCGGGTCGCGGCAGATGCTGCATGGATCCGATGTATCGACGTTGCCGCAGATCGAGCAGGTGGAGAGCTTGTCGGCGACGTTTTTTAGGGCGGAAAGGAGCGGCTGAAGGGCGGTCTCGCGTTTCTTCATCAGATGAAGGACGGCCCGCCTCGCCGACCGGGGGCCGAGGCCCGGCAGCCGCGCGAGGGCTTGTGACAGAGCTTCGATCTCCTGTGACGCCATAGTGCTCAATCCTTGACCGCGCTTGAGCGCCCTCGCAAGTGCGTCGCGATGCGCATCGTATTCATGGGATCGCCGGACTTCGCCGTTCCAAGCCTCAATGCGCTCGTCGAGGCGGGGCATGACGTGGTCGCGGTTTACGCGCAGCCGCCGCGGCCCGCCGGGCGCGGCAAGGCGGACCGCAAGACTGCGGTGCACGAGCGCGCTCAAGAAATCGGTATCGAAGTCAGGACGCCGCGAACGCTACGCGACCCAGACGAGCAGCAGCTCTTTCGGGCGTTGAACGCAGACCTCGCCGTAGTGGCCGCTTATGGGCTCATCCTGCCAAAGCCGATTCTCGAGGCGCCCAAAGCGGGCTGCGTAAACGTCCATGCGTCCCTTCTTCCGCGCTGGCGCGGTGCGGCGCCGATCCAGCGTGCTATCCTCGCCGGAGACGAAACCAGCGGGATAACGCTGATGCTGATGGACGAGGGCCTCGACACCGGCCCGATGCTCGCTCGACAGACCCTGGACATTCGTCACAAGACTGGAGGGCAAGTCACGGAAGAGATGGCCAATCTTGGTGCCAAGATGCTCGGCGAATGGGTCGCCCGGCCGACCGCTCCTGAACCGCAGCCGATCACGGGCGCGACCTATGCCGCGAAGATCGACAAGTCAGAGGCGCGGATCGACTGGACACGGCAAGCAGAGCAACTCGAACGACAAGTGCGTGCCTTCAATCCCGTGCCAGGAGCCTGGTTCGAAGCAAACGGCGAGCGGATCAAGCTGCTCGAGGCTTCCGTGGGCAGCGATGCATCGGGAAAGCCAGGCGAGGTGCTCGACGACATCCTGACTGTCGCGTGCGGCACGGGATATATCCGGCCAATCAAGGTTCAGCGAGCCGGGCGCGGCCCGATGAGCTCCGGCGAGCTGTTGCGCGGGTTTGCGATCCCGAAAGGCACGATCCTGCCGTGACGCGCTGGCGGTTGACGATCGAGTATGACGGGTCCCCCTTCATGGGCTGGCAGCGCCAAGACCACGGGCCGTCCGTTCAGCAGACGCTCGAGGAAGCCCTGCAGCAGATGACTGGCGAAGAAGCGCAGTTCATTGCTGCCGGCCGGACGGACGCCGGAGTGCATGCGCTGGCGATGACAGCCCACGTCGATATCGAGCGCGAGCTGACGCCGCACCGCCTTCGCGAGGGATTGAACGCGCTGGTACGCCCGCATCCGATCTCCGTGCTCGACGTCGAGACGGTCGCCGATGATTGGCACGCCCGCTTCTCCTGTATCGGGCGGCGGTACGTCTATCGTATCCTCAACCGCCGTGCGCCTGCTGCCCTCGACAGCGGACGCGTATGGCACATTGCAGTGCCGCTCGAGCTTGCGACGATGCGCGAGGGCGCCGCGCATCTGATCGGGCGGCATGACTTCACGACTTTCCGTTCAGCTCAGTGCCAGTCGGACAGCCCGGTAAAGACCCTCGAGCGGCTGGAAGTCAGCAAGGTCGACGACGAGATCCAGGTCAGCGCCGCAGCACGAAGCTTCCTCCACCACCAGGTGCGTTCGATGGTCGGCTGCCTCGCCATGGTCGGGCGCGGACAGTGGCAGCCGGAGGATATGCGAAAGGCGCTCGAAGCACGCGACCGCGCGGCACTTGGTTTCAACGCGCCGCCTCACGGGCTCTATTTCGTCGAGGCGAGCTACCCCTAAACCAGGATTTCGCGCGCGAGTGGCCGGCTCTCCCACGCCTGGGGGCTGGCGCTAAGTCCGTAGGCGCCCGCGCAGAATACAGCGATCAGGTCGCCTTCCTCGGCCCGCGGCAGCGCGACATCGTCTCCAAGAAGATCAAAGGGGGTGCACAGGCATCCGGTTACGGTGACTTCTTCTTGGGGTTCATCTCCGAATCGGTTCGCGACCGCGAGCGGAAAGTTCGACATGCCCCGCTCGCCGAGGCCGCCCGTAGCGCCGATGAGGTGGTGGCCCCCGCCGTCGGTCGTCAGGAAGATCTTGCCGCAGCTTTCGGTGCGGTCGAGGACTCGCGTGATGTAAACGCCGGATTCTCCCACGAGCCAGCGACCAAGCTCGATCGTGAAGCGCGTCGTCGCTAGAAGAGAGTGGGCATTGCACAACGTGTGGTTGAGTGCCGAAGCGACCTTGTCGATGTCGAGCGGCTCGTCGCCCGGACGGCAGGCAATGTCGAAGCCGCTGCCGAGATTGAGCTCGGGGATCGGCGCATCGATCGCCTCCGCGATCTCCCCCGCCTGGGCGACGGTCAGCCGGTGGACCTCGGAAAGCGCTTCGGCATCGAGGCACTGGGCTCCGGCAAACATGTGAAGGCCTCGCCAGTCTACGTCTGCTTCGATCAGTCCGTGGACGACGGCCGGGACTCGCTCTGCATCAACGCCAAACGGGCTCGCCGAGCAGATCAGAGTCACGCGCCCGCACTCTATGCTGAAGGGAGGCGTGACCCGCACAGAAATCCTGGGGCGGACGCCAACCCGCTCGGCGGCGCGAATGGCACGAACCGCTTCGCCCTCGCTCTCGATGCTGATCGTTGCACCGGTAACGACGGCGGCTTCGAGCTCGATGTCGAGCTTGCCGGGGCCGGCGAAGTTCATCGGAATGCCGTCGAGACGCGCCTCCTGCAGGCGACGAAGTTCGCCCAGAGAGACAATTCGGAAGCCGTCGACGTACCTCCCTAGAAATTCCAACAACGGCTCGTAAGGATTTGCAGTGACGGAATAATGAAGCGCAATGCCATCTGTCATGGCGCCTTTGAAGCGAGCGATCTGCGCACCGACGATGTTGTTGTCATAGACGAAGAGCGGAGTGCCGCCCGCTTCGGCGACAAGCTCCTCGGCGCGGTAGCCACCAATCAGCAGATGGCCGTCATCGGACCTCGAGAAATGGGGCGGGATCGGTCCAACTGGCTTCAAATCCCCCTCCCCTTGGCGCCTACTCGGCGGCTATCGCCTCATATTCCTGGGCGGCAAGATATTTCTCCGCGTCGAGCGCGGCCATGCAGCCGGTCCCGGCCGCGGTCACCGCCTGGCGGTAGATCTTGTCCATGACGTCACCGCAGGCAAACACGCCTTCGACGCTCGTCCGTGTCGTTCCCGGCTCGACAAGGATATAGCCTTCGTCATCGAGCTTCAGCTTGCCCCTGAACAGCTCGGTCGCAGGCTGGTGGCCGATCGCGACAAACGCACCGTCAGCCGCGAGGCGGCTGATCTCGCCGGTGCGCTTGTTACGAAGGTCCAGGCCCACGAGTGCCTCAGGCTCGCCTCCGCCGACGAACTCGAGGACTTCGGTGTCCCAGATCACGTCGATGTGCGGATTGGCGAACAGCCGGTCCTGGAGGATTTTCTCGGCGCGAAGCGAATCCCGGCGATGGATCAAAGTAACGTTGTGGCTGTGGTTGGTGAGGTAGAGTGCTTCCTCCACTGCCGTGTTGCCGCCGCCGATGACCGCGACCTTCTTGCCGCGGTAAAAAAATCCGTCGCAGGTCGCGCAGGCCGAAGCGCCCCTGCCCTTCATATGCTCTTCAGATGGAAGCCCTAGCCATTTGGCCTGAGCGCCCGTCGCAATGACCAGCGCATCGGCGAAATATTGAGCGCCGCCGTCGCCGCTGAGCCGGAACGGGCGGCGGGAGAGATCGACTTCGGTGATATGATCCCAGACGATCTTGGTGCCGACATGCTCGGCCTGGGCCTGCATTTCTTCCATGAGCCAAGGGCCCTGGATGACGTCGCGGAAGCCGGGGTAATTTTCGACGTCTGTAGTCGTTGTGAGCTGGCCGCCCGGCTGGATGCCCTGGATGACGACCGGGCTGAGGCCCGCGCGCGCGGCGTAAATTGCGGCGGTGAGACCGGCCGGGCCGGAGCCGAGCACGGCTACGCGCGTCGAAATGCTGCTAGTCATGCCAAGCATCTAGGGCGCGCAAACGCGGCTCGCAACGCTTGGCGTAACAGGCAAAGTCTAAACGGCGCGGCGACCCGCGACGAAGTTCCAGATCAAGACGACGACGCCAATGATGAGCAGGAGGTGGATGAGGCCGCCAGCGACGTGGAATGCAAAAAAGCCGAGCGCCCAAAGGATCAGCAGGATGATCGCGATTGTCAGAAGCATGGGTTATCTCCGTGGTGTCGGGCGCGTAACGGACGACCCACGGACCCGTTCCTAAAGTTGTATCAAAGCTGCTCGCGAGCGTTGCCAACTCGTTCTGACCGGTCACACCAGTCGCGACTGCTTGACCGCGGCCTCGATGAACCCCGCGAAGAGCGGGTGCGGCTCGAACGGCCGGCTCTTCAATTCGGGATGGAACTGAACACCAATGAACCAAGGATGCTCGGGACGCTCGACGATTTCGGGCAATTGACCGTCGGGCGACATGCCCGAGAAGATGAGCCCGGTCTTCTCGAGTGCATCGCGGTAATGGATGTTGACTTCGTAGCGATGGCGATGACGTTCGCTGATCTCGTCCGAGCCGTACAATGAGCGGGCGCGGCTGTTGCCGTCGAGCTTGGCAGGATAAGCGCCAAGACGCATCGTGCCGCCAAGGTCTCCGCCCGCCGCGCGTTTTTGGAGGCCCTCCTCGCTCATCCACTCGGTGATCATGCCGACTACGGGTTCAGGCGTATCACCAAACTCCGTAGTCGATGCCCTCGAGATGCCGGCGAGATTCCTTGCGCCTTCGATGCACGCCATCTGCATGCCAAGACATATGCCGAAGAATGGAATTTCCCGTTCGCGCGCGAATTTGACGCTTGCGATCTTGCCTTCGCTGCCACGCTCACCGAACCCGCCCGGAACGAGGATGCCATGAAGCGGCTCGAGCTCGGCGATAATGTCGGCTTCAGGATGCTCGAAGATCTCGGCGTCGATCCACTCGATTTTGACCTTGGCGCGATTGGCGATGCCGCCATGAACGAGTGCTTCGCGCAGGCTTTTATATGCGTCGGGAAGGCCAACATATTTGCCGACGACGCCGATCGTGACCTCGCTATCGTAATGGTCGATGCGGTCCATGATCTCGTTCCAGCGGGCAACATCCGGCCGAGGCGCATCGGTAATTCCAAAAGCATAGAGCACTTCATCGTCGAGTCCCGCTTCGTGATATTGAAGTGGCACGTCGTAGATGTTGCGGGCGTCGAGTGCCGGGATGACTGCCGATTTCCTGACATTGCAGAACAAGGCGATCTTCTCGCGCTCGGAATCGGGTAGCGGCCGGTCGCAACGGCAGAGCAGAACCTCCGGCTGGACGCCCAAGCTGGCGATCTCGCGCACCGATTGCTGCGTCGGCTTGGTCTTGAGCTCGCCTGCGGCGGCGATCCAGGGGACGAGCGTTGTGTGGACGCTTACGGAATTGCCGCGCCCGAGATCGTTCCTGAGTTGCCGGATCGATTCGATGAAGGGCAGGCTTTCGATGTCACCCACGGTCCCGCCAATCTCGCATATGACGAAATCGCAATTGTCGGTGTCGGCGACCGCAAATTCCTTGATTGCATTGGTCACGTGCGGAATGACCTGCACAGTTGCGCCGAGATAATCTCCCCGTCGCTCGCGCGCGATGATGTCCCTGTAGATGCGCCCCGTCGTTATGTTGTCGGACTGGCGCGACGAGACGCCGGTGAAGCGCTCGTAGTGGCCGAGGTCGAGGTCGGTCTCCGCTCCGTCGTCGGTCACGTAAACTTCACCATGCTGATACGGAGACATCGTCCCCGGATCCACGTTGAGATACGGATCGAACTTCCTGATGCGGACCTTGTAGCCACGCGCCTGGAGAAGCGCCCCGAGGGACGCCGAAAGGAGGCCTTTTCCAAGCGATGAGACCACGCCGCCGGTGACAAAAATAAACCGCGCCATGGGAGTCGGGGCTTAGGGGGACAAGCGCCGCGGGCGCAACCCACGGCGACAAAAAAATTCAGTCCGGCTGGTTATTGCGCGAGAGGAACCGAGGGCGCCTGCTGATTCTGGTCAGGTGTCGCCGGCGCCGGCTGGGCCGGCTGTGTCTGCTGCGTCGGCGCTGTCTTGCCCGCAAGGGACGTGTCGATCTTGGTCGGCTCTCGCGTGGCGCCGGCGATCGCGGCCATGACGATCGACAAGACAATGAACAGACCACCCAGGACAGCAGTCGAGCGCGTAAGGAAGTCCGCTGCACCCCGCGCCGTCATGAAGCCGGACGAACTACCGCCGACCCCGAGGCCGCCACCTTCCGAGCGCTGCATCAGGATAACCCCGATGAGTGCGGTAGCGATGAGGGTCTGAACAATCAGCAGGAAGGCGAACATGTCGGGCTTTCAAAACGGGAGTGCGGGGGGCGACTTAGTCGGGGCGGCGCTTCCTTTCAACTGCGCTTACCTGGTCCCTTCCTTCAATGCGCCGACATTGACCAGGACGTCGAGCTGCAGGCGTTGAGCGCGAGGCGGTACTGCCCAGGGCGAGCTTCACCCGCATTGCCCTGTCGATCGCTTGTGTAACCTGAATGGCTCCCTAGCTGGCAGCGGCGGCGGCGACGATCGGAATGAAATCGGAAACGTTCAGGCTCGCGCCTCCGACCAGTGCCCCGTCGACATCCGCGATCGCAAAAATTTCTTGCGCGTTCGAGGGCTTGACCGAGCCGCCATAAAGAATTCGGACGCCCGCTCCTGCGCTCCCGTAGCGCTCCCGAAGCTTGCGGCGGATTGCAGCATGCATTTGCGCAATATCCGGGCTCGTTGGGATCTTGCCGGTACCGATAGCCCAGATGGGCTCGTATGCGATCGCCAGCTCGGCTTCTCCTTCAAGGCTATGCGGGAGTGAGCCGTCGAGCTGACCCATGACCGTTTCTACGGCACTCCCGCGTTCGCGGATATCGAGGCTCTCGCCGACACAGAGAATGACGTTGAGCCCAACGACCAGCGCCGCTTCGGCCTTTGCCTTCACGTCCGCATCGCTTTCGCGCTGCGTGTCACGCCGCTCGCTGTGACCAACGATCGTCAGGGTGGCACCTGCGTCGAGGAGCATGAGCGCTGACGTGCACCCCGTGTGCGCCCCCTTCTCGGCATGATGGACGTCCTGTCCTCCGATCGAAAAGCCCGGCACAGCCCGTGCCGCACGATCGATCAGAATCGCCGGCACGCACAACGCGACATCAACATCCTCGAAGCCCTGGGCTGCCGAGGCGATGGCACGGACCTGGTCCAAATCGGCAGAGACGCCGTGCATCTTCCAATTGCCGGCCACCAGTTTTTTCAAAGACATTCACGCTCCCTTTTCGGAGCCCCTAGCTGCGCGGCTTGATGCACGCCAGCCCGCCCCCTAAAGCACGTCCCAACTTCCATTCGCACCGGGATCCCGATGCTCTCCTTCTTCCGTCGCGTCTCCAAATCCAAAATCGGCACCGGCCTCATGGCGTTCGTGCTGATCGCCATTCTCGCCGGCTTTGCCATTGCCGACATTTCTAACTTCGGCTCGGGCCAGATCGGGTTCGGCATGAGCAGCGGCACGCTTGCGGAAGTCGGCAACCAGGAGATCAGCGAACGAGAAGCGAGCGACGCGATGCAACGCCGCCTGCAGGAAGCCCGGCAGCAGCGGGCCGAGGCTGACTATGCGAGCATCATCGGCGACTTCCCGGCGATCCTCGACGCGCTGATTGACCAGCGCAGCCTGCTCGCCTTTTCGGACAAGTACGGATTCCCGCTCTCAAAACGGCTCGTTGACGCCGAGATCGCGCAGATTCCAGGCACGAAGGGCCTGAACGGCCAATTCAGCGAGCAGGCCTATCAGCAGTTTCTCGCTCAGCAGAGGCTGACGGATCCCCAGGTACGGCAAATCCTCGCAGGCGGCCTGCTGCAGCGGCTGCTTCTCACGCCGGTTGTCACCAATGCCCGGATCCCTGTCGGAATGGCCACGCCATTTGCCTCGATGATGCTGGAGCAGCGCGAAGGAGACGTGGCAATCGTCCCCACCGAACTTTTCAAGGCGGGCCTCAAGCCGACTGACGCCCAGCTGCAGCAATTCTACAACGCCAATCGGGCCCGCTACATGGTTCCCGAGCAGCGCGTCATCCGGATTGCGAGCATCGGGCCGGAGCAGGTTGCCGGTGCTTCCGCGACCGATCAGGAAATCACGGCTTATTACAATGCGAACAAGGCGACCTACGCGCCAAGCGACATGCGCTCGCTGAGCCAGGTGGTAGCGCAGGACCAAGCAACGGCGAACGCGATCGCCAAGCGCTTGAATGGCGGTGCTACCTTCCAAGCGGCCGCGGCCCCCGCAGGCGCGAATGCCGCGGTGACTACGCTGAAGGACCAGACGCGAGCGGCATATGCGGAGGTTGCCGGCGACAAGGCCGCGCAGGCGGTATTCGCTGCTTCTTCGGGTGCTGTAGTTGGCCCGGTTCAGTCGGATTTCGGCTGGGTCGTCGCAAGGGTTGAATCGATCAAGGCCGGCGGTGGCAAGTCGCTCGAGCAGGCACGTCAAGAGATTGCCGCTAAGCTCAACGCCGACAAGCGCAAGGGGGCCATCGAGGACCTCGTCGACAAAGTGCAAAATGCAATCGACGACGGCAGCAACTTCACCGAGGCTGTCGCTGCTGCAAAGCTCACGGCCATCAACACGCCGCTCATCATCGCAAATGGGACGTCGCGCAACGATGCTTCCTTCAAGCTCCCGGCGCAGCTTGCTCCGGCGCTGAAAACGGCGTTCGAGATTGCGCCGAACGACCCGCCTGAAGTTGTCGCGCTTACCGGCGATGCGGGCTATGCAGTGGTGTCGCCGGGTCAGGTAGTGCCGGCGGCGCCCTCACCGCTTAGCAGCATTCACGACGAGGTCGCGACCGACTGGATCAACGACCAGGCGATGCAGCGTGCTCGCGCCACCGCAACGCAGATCGCCGCAAGGGCCACGGGCAATGTGACGTTGTCCGACGCGATGAAGGCTGCAGGGGTGCCACTGCCGCCAGCGCGCGCGATCGCCGCGCGGCGAATCCAGATTGCCGATGCGCAAGGGAACATCCCGGGGGCCTTGAAGCTGTTGTTCACCGCTGGCGCTGGCAAGAGCCGCATGGCGCCATATCCGCAGGGTGGCGGGTTCTTCGTCGTCAAGGTGAACAAGATCACGCCCGGGAACGCGCTCTCGGCACCGGGGCTCATTACCCAGATGCAGGGCGAGCTCAGCCAAGCAGCATCGCAGGACTATGCCCAACAGTTTATTGCCGATCTGAAGCGCGAGCTTAAGGTCAAGCGCAACCAGGGCGCGATCGAGGCATTCAGGACCCGGCTCCTTACCAGCGGCAGCTAATCCACTGCTTGACCAAGGCAGTTTTGTTGCCTAAAAGTTCTCCGTTCGTTCTTTATCGGGGGAGTGACGGCCGATGCTCACCGCCAAGCAGCGTGAATTGCTGCTCTTTATCGACGAGCGCCTTAAGGAGGGCGGCGTCAGTCCCAGTTTTGACGAGATGCGCGAGGCGCTCGACCTCAAATCGAAGTCCGGAGTGCATCGCCTAATCTCGGCGCTTGAGGAGCGAGGGTTCATCCGCCGGTTACCGAACCGCGCTCGTGCCCTGGAGGTTGTGAAACTTCCCGAAACACGTCCATCCGCGACGGTCACGCCGCTTCGTCCTGCTGTCATCGCTCCGGCCAACGATACGATGGAAATCCCACTGCATGGCCGAATTGCCGCAGGCACGCCGATCGAGGCCCTGCAGGGCACGGAATGCTTTGCCGTTCCTGCCGCGCTTCTCGGAGCCGGAGAGCATTACGCGCTCGAAGTCTCCGGCGACTCGATGGTTGATGAGGGAATCCTCGATGGCGATTTCGCTTTGATTCGAAAGGTCGACAGCGCGCGCGACGGCGAGATTGTCGTTGCCCTGATCGACGATGAGGAAGCGACGCTCAAGACCTATCGCCGCGAAGGTCGCATGATCCGGCTCGATCCGGCAAACAGCCGATACGAACCGCAGCGCTATGACGAGAGCAGGGTGAAAATCCAAGGTCGCCTCGCAGGGCTCATCCGCCGCTATTGAGACCAAGCTCCAGGAGAGCCGACTGCGGTCGGCAATGCGTCGATAGCTGAAGAATGCCGAGATGGATCGCTGCGACCTGGCACCTTGGCATCCTGTCTCGGCCGGCATGGCTGACGCCCGTGGCTCGAACGAATAAGGCTCGGCTGCCTTGCCCAGGCGCTCGCTTGCGCTCGTCCTTTGGCAAAGAGCATCTCCAGCTCCTAGTGAATTGCTGAGAAGCGCTGCTTCCGACGGCCCCCGAGCACGTTGTGGAAGAGGCGCTTCCCCTATGTTAGGGGCGCTCGTCCGCTGCATTGCAGCATGAACGAAGAGGAAAGCGCGTCCCAGCGCGAGCGGAGTAACTTTGACCAGCGCAAGTAATTCGTCGCGACCCGTCGTCACGCGGTTCGCCCCTTCCCCCACCGGGTACCTGCACATCGGCGGAGCGCGGACTGCGTTGTTCAATTGGCTCTATGCTCGCCACACCGGCGGCAAGTTCCTTTTGCGCATTGAGGATACCGACCGCGTCCGCTCGACCAAGGAAGCGATCGACGCGATTATCGATGGAATGCGCTGGCTTGGCCTCGATTGGGACGGGCACGAATATTATCAGTCGCAATTCTGGGCACGTCATGCCGAGATTGCGCACCGCCTGCTCGAGCGTGGCTCAGCGTACCGCTGTTACATGACTCAGGAGGAACTCGCCGCGCAGCGCGAGAAGGCGAAAGCTGAACGCAAGCCGTTTCGGATCAACAGCCCCTGGCGCGACGTCGCGAAGGAACAGGGCGACAAGCCCTTCGTCATCCGCCTCAAGGCACCGCAGGAGGGCGAAACTGTCATCCTCGACCAGGTCCAGGGCCAGGTCACCGTCCAGAATGCCGAGATCGACGATTTCATTCTGCTCCGGTCCGACGGCACGCCGACCTACATGCTTGCAGTCGTGGTCGACGATCACGACATGGGGGTCACTCACGTGATCCGCGGCGATGACCATCTGAATAACGCCTTCCGGCAGCTCGCGATCATCCGCGCCATGGGCTGGCCCGAACCCACGTATGCGCACGTGCCGCTGATCCACGGACCGGACGGCGCGAAGCTCAGCAAGCGCCACGGCGCCATGGGGGTTGACGCGTATCGGGACCAGCTGGGACTGCTTCCCGAAGCGGTCGACAATTACCTTCTGCGGCTCGGCTGGGGACATGGCGACGACGAGATAATCGCCCGTGAGCAGGCGATCGAATGGTTTGACCTGCCTCAGGTTGGCAAGTCCCCGTCGCGGTTCGACTTCAAGAAGCTCGAAAACCTTAACGGCCATTACATCCGCGAGGCCGACGATGTACGCCTTGCCGGCCTCGTCGCCCCCCTGCTTGGCCTCGTTGGCGAGCAAGAAGCATTGCTTGTTCGAGCGATGCCAGAGCTAAAGACACGGGCCCACACGCTTAATCAACTCGCCGACGGAGCGCGCTTCCTGTTCGCCGAGCGGCCGCTCGACGTCGACGCAGCGTCCGCGGCTCTGTTGACCAGCGAATCGCGCAAAATGCTGCGCTCGGCGCACGAGCGCCTCAGCGCTCTTGCAGAGTGGGACGCAGCGTCGTTAGAGGCTGCCATCCGCGAGGTCGCGGAGGGCAGCGGCGTGAAGCTCGGCAAGCTTGCTCAGCCACTTCGCGCTGCCCTCACGGGGCGCACGACATCTCCGGGGATTTTTGATGTGCTGGCGTTGTTGGGCCGGGACGAGAGCCTCGCCCGCATCGCCGACCAGATGGAGCCGAACGAATGACCGACAACGTAGCGACCCTGGGTGTCGAGGGATCAAACCACCAATTCCCCGTGCTCGACGGCTCGGTCGGTCCGGAAGTCGTTGATATTCGCAAGCTGTATGCCGAGACCGGGCTGTTCACCTACGATCCGGGATTCACGTCGACCGCCAGTTGCAAGAGCGCGATTACCTACATTGACGGTGAGAAGGGCGTCCTGCTTCACCGCGGCTATCCGATCGATCAGCTAGCCGAGAATTCGAGCTTCATGGAGGTTGCCTACCTCCTTCTCCACGGCGAGCTTCCGAAGAAGAACGAGCTCGACACCTTCGTTTATACGATCAGCCGGCACACGATGGTCCACGAGCAGCTCGCGACCTTCTTTCGGGGGTTCCGGCGCGACGCGCACCCGATGGCCATCCTTTGCGGCGTTGTCGGCGCCCTGTCGTCCTTTTACCACGACAGCACCGACATTACCGATCCCGAGCAGCGGATGATTGCATCGCACCGGCTGATTGCGAAGATGCCGACGCTGGTTGCGATGGCTTTCAAATATTCTGTTGGGCAGCCGTTCATGTATCCCCAGAACAGCCTGTCCTACACTGGTAACTTCCTGCGGATGACGTTCGGGGTCCCGGCGGAGCCCTACGAAGTCAATCCGATCATCGAGAATGCAATTCGTCGCATTTTCATCCTGCACGCGGACCATGAGCAAAACGCGTCGACCTCGACGGTGCGTCTGGCAAGTTCATCCGGTGCGAACCCGTTTGCATGCATTGCGGCGGGAATTGCGTGCCTTTGGGGCCCCGCGCACGGCGGCGCGAACGAGGCTGCGCTCAACATGCTGCGCGAGATCGGCAGCGTGAAGCGCATTCCCGAATATATCGCCCGGGCGAAGGACAAGGACGATCCGTTCCGGCTGATGGGCTTTGGCCACCGCGTCTACAAGAATTTTGACCCGCGCGCGAAGGTGATGAAGGCGACGGCCGACGAGGTCCTCAAGGAGCTCAACATCTCCGACCCTGTGCTCGACGTCGCGAAGGAGCTCGAGCACATCGCGCTCAACGACAGTTATTTCATCGAGAAGAAGCTCTACCCGAACGTCGATTTCTATTCGGGCGTCATCCTGAACGCGATCGGTTTTCCAACGGACATGTTCACCGCTCTCTTTGCGTTGGCACGGACGGTGGGATGGGTTGCGCAGTGGAACGAGATGATCGCGGATCCCGACCAGAAGATCGGGCGCCCGCGCCAGCTCTACACCGGGGCGACGCACCGCGATTACGTGCCCTGCGATCGACGCTAGGCAGCTGGCAAAGTCAGAGTGAAGCGCGCGCCCTCGCCGAGGGCGCTGTCGAGGGTCACGTCGCCACCCATCGAGCGGGCAAGCCGGCGCGAAATGGCAAGGCCGAGGCCGGTGCCCCCTTCCTTCGTGTCTGCGCGCTCGAAACGCTCGAAAATGCGCTGCTGGTCAGCAGGCGCAATTCCCGGGCCTTCATCGGTTACGGTGACCGAGGCCGTGCCCGGAGTGCGCGAGAAAACGAGCCGTACCCGTGCGCCCTCGGGAGAGTGGCGGATGGCATTGCCGATGAGGTTCACCAGTATCTGGATGACTCCCCGTTGCTCGCCTCTTGCAGGCAAGTTCTCGCTTACTTCCGGCTCGATCCGGACTCCTCGCTCCCCGGCTGGAGCGTCGAGCATCACGACAGCTTCCGCCGCAAGCGCAGCAAGGTCGATCGATGAACCGCCTTGTGCCGGCTCCTCGCTCATCGAGGTGAGCACGGAGAGTAGGTGCCGGGCGGCCGCGGCGATGTCGTTGCCGTAGCTTGCATAATCGCTGCGAAGCGGGCCTTCGGAACGTTCCATGATCCGTTCGGCGCTTTCGATGATGCGGTCGAGCGGCGAGCGTAACACCTCGTCGAGGGCATGGTCGAATGCTGCCGTGCGAGCAGTCGGTGCGAGACTTGCAGCCCCATTGGCCTCGACGGATCCACGGAAACCGGCGAAGCTGCCGTCGGCGCCTGTGACGACCTCGCCGCTCAGGATCACACTTCGGGCCTCGTCCGCACGGCTGCGGGCGTGCTGTCCGGTGAAACCTCGGCGAGCGGCAAGTGCGCTGATGAGAGGCATTTCGCCCGCTTCGTCTTCTTCAAGCCGCACAATGCGCGTCAGCGCCTGGCCAGCAACCCCATCCGGCTCCACCCCCAGAAGCTCCGCAAGGTCTGCCGACAGCGAGATGATCCGCAACTCCTCGTCGGCTGCCCATTCATTGCGCGCGCCGCCTGTTTCGGTCTCTGCGCCGCCGCCAAGGATCGCTGCAAGCCGCGGCCCGGCGGGCGCGCGCTGTGTCCAGCCATGAAGAGAAAGCGCAATATCATCGCCTTCGGGCCTGGCCTCGACCCAAAGCTCGATGTCGTAATCTGTAGAGGCCGCGAGGGCCGGACGCGAAACGGGAGTGCGCAGCTTTCGAGCGAGCTGCGCGACAGCGGCAATTTGCGGCAATGCAAGCGGCTGACCCAGGCTCGATCCGGCCTCGCGCTGGAGTGCCTCGAGCTCCGCATCGGCGGAAACCAGTCGACCGGAACGGTCCAGGCGACCGAGGACCGGTCTTGGCTCGAATGGAACGCTAGCCACGACCCTGACCCAATCGATCGAGGGCTGCCCGGTAGGCTGGCGTCGTCACGAGCCAGGCTCGCGACGTCTGGGCTTCCGCGTCGGTCATCCGATCAAAAGTCGCGATCGCGGCCCCAGCATCCGCGATGCCGAGCAAATCCCCAATCCCGCCCAGCAGGCCCGCGCTCAGCTCGCGAGACATTCCCGCCGCGCGTAACAGGCCCATGACATGCTCGGCGTCGCCGGAAAGCAGCTCGTCCAGCGCAGAGTCGGTCGGGACGCCTGCCCGCCGCGCCACGACCTCGGCGATAAAGCTGATCTCCCCTTCATTCGCAGCCGCGAGGACGAGCTCGTCAGTGAGCCCGCCCGCTTCGTCGAGGAAATGCACGAGCGCACTCGTCAGCGCATCGGTCCCACGTTCTTCGTCGCGCTGCTCAAGTACCTGGTCTGCGGCGTCGGACAATTCGAGATCGGCGACAGATGCACCGTGATTGGCTGCAAGTTCCGCTCTCAGCCCCGCAGCAACCGCGTGCACGAGCGAGTTTGCGCTCGCTTCCGAAAGGTCGTCGAACGCAAGGAGGCACTGGCCGAAACGGTCGCGGCGGCGGCCACGTCCGAGGATCAGCGCCATCGCCGCAGCGGCAACTGCGCCATAGTCATGGCTGACCAGTCCCTGCAGCACGCGCGCCTCGCGCCGTCCACTGCGTGCTCGCGCTGCGGTTGAAATCCGCTCCTCGTCCGCACGGCGAAGAAGCAGCGCCATAAGACCAGGCTCGTCCAACAGCCCCGATCCAGTCAGCGTTGCGATAAGCTTCGTATCGCTCTCGTCATTCGCAGCGACCCGCCCGCCCGGCAGTGCAGCGCGGAGCGCAGCTGCAGCATCGGCTACGAGGCAAT